>Ga0335070_10000018_pt1 | contig 278759 bp, 238 predicted proteins | sample Lox_Sample_13_FD_206722 | JGI IMG/M metagenome (GOLD analysis project Ga0335070, IMG submission 206722) | Soil microbial communities from Loxahatchee National Wildlife Refuge, Florida, United States - Lox_Sample_1.3 | ecosystem: Environmental > Terrestrial > Soil > Wetlands | place: USA...
ATCCCCACTTTGAGGCCGGCGTCGCGGAGTTGATCGATCCAGTCGACAACGCGCGAATCGAACGTGTTCCAGAAGCCGATTTCGTGTTCGACCATTTTTTCGATGAGCGGATCGTCGAATTCCGCGGAGGCAGACGCGGCGACCTTGCGCCAATACTCCTGCGGCGACATGCCGGCGTCATACGGAAGCCGGTGTTCCCAGAACGCTCGAAGAAACTCCTGCTTGGCGAGACTGCATTCCTCCGCCGCGCGCGCGATCTTTTCGTCGGCCACCGGGAAACAAATCACGTTCCCGAAATCGAAAACAACGGATTGGATGCTCACGCTAGCGTCCGCCGTGAGCTCCGTCGGTCACTTGCGGCTCACGTCGCGTGCGAATCTCGCGCACGGCGTAGATGCGGCGTCCCTGGCTCTCGAAGTAGGTGCGAGTAAGCACTTCGCCCAGCAGTCCGGTGCAGAACAGAATCACGCCTGTGACCAGCAGCAGCGCGGCCAGCACGAGCAGCGGGCCGTGCTCTTGGATGAGATCCGCGCCGGTCCAGATTTTTTCCACACCGAGAAATGCCAGCGTCGCGGCGCCGAGTCCCGCGCTGGTCAGTCCCCATTTGCCGAAGAAGTGCATCGGCCGCGTGAAGTATTTCAGCAGGAACCAGATGGTGAAGATATCGAACATCACACGGAACGTTCGGCCGAGGCCGTAATGCGATCCGCCCGAAGCGCGCGGCAGATTTTTGATCGGTACTTCGGCAACCCGCGCGCCGTAAAATGCAGCCAGCGCGGGAATGAATCGGTGCAATTCGCCGTAAAGATTCACGTCCTTCAGGATTTCGGCGCGATAGGCTTTGAACGTGGTGCCGAAGTCGCGAAGCTCAACGCCGGAAACCTGGGCCATCATCCAGTTGGCGATGCGCGAAGGGATCTTGCGCGTCACCGCGTTGTCAAGGCGATTCTTGCGCCAGCCGCTGGCGATGTCGTAGCCTTCTTCGATTTTTTCGAGCAGCGCGGGAATGTCCTCGGGCGCGTGCTGCAGGTCGCCGTCCAGCGAAATGATCACCGTGCCCTGCGCCTCGTCGAATCCGGCGGCGAGCGCCGCGGTTTGCCCGAAGTTGCGGCGCAGGCGGATCACCTTCAGGCGATTGTCGGTTTCGACGAGATTCGCCAGCAGGTCGAAGCTGCGATCGGTGGAGGCGTCATCGGTAAAGATGATCTCGTAGGGTCTTCTCAGCTTCTCCAATACCGCCGTCAGGCGATCGTAGAGAGGCAGGATCGAAGGCTCTTCATTGTGGATCGGAACGACGACGGACAACATGGGCTGCTTATAGGATAACAGCGGAACGGCGCCATGCGCTGCCGGATGGTCTTCAGCCGCCCTTCTTCGGCTCCTTCCCCGGCAGATTCTCCGGATTCTCATGGACCTTGGCGCGAAACGCGGCTTTCATCCCGGAGGCCAACGCCACCGTGGTATCCCCGTACTTATCGCGAATTTTGTCGACCGCGGCCAGAGTCTTTCGCCACCGCTCGGTCTTGCCCTCATCAAGGAGGCTGGTCTGTCCTTCTTCGGCTTCGAGTGACTGCGCGTACACGCCAAGCAGACGGATTGCTCCGCCGGTCCAGGCTTTGTGGAACAACGATCGCACGGCCTCCGCCAGTTCGGTATCGATCTGCGTGGCGTGATCGAGCGTCTTGGCCCGCGTGAACGTCGAAAAATCCGAATAGCGGAGCTTGATCTGCACGGTCCGGGCGTATAGCGCATGATCGCGCAGCCGCCTCGCGACCATTTCGGCGAGCCGCACGAGCATGGCGTCGATCTGCTCGCGGTCGCGCGTGTCGACGGAAAACGTGTGCTCGTGGCTGATGGACTTGGGATCGTTGCCCTCGCCGATTTCTCCGTCGAACCAGCCTCCGGCGTCCTGGCCCCGCGATTTTCCGGCCAGCGCGAGGCCCCACTTGCCGAACTTCGATTCGAGGAACGCGTCGTCGAGCGCGGCCAGGTCGCCCACCTTTCGGATGCCACATTCATGCAGATGCTTTTCCGTCACCTTGCCCACGCCGGGAATCTTACGGACGTCTAATGGCGCAAGGAACTGCCCTTCCTGTCCCGGCACGATCCACAACACGCCGTTCGGTTTCGCCTGATCCGAAGCGACCTTCGCCACCATGCGCGACGCCGCGATGCCGATGGAACAGTTCAAATCTGTTTCTCGCTTCACCATCGCATGCAGCCGATGCGCGGCCTTGAGCGGCGGCCCGTGGAGCCGCTCAGTGCCCGTCAGGTCGAGATAAGCTTCATCGATCGAAGCCATTTCGACGCGCGGCGAAAAACTTTGCAGAACTTTGTAGACGCGTCCCGAGTAATCCATGTAGCGGTCGCGATGGCCCTCGACGAAAATAGCCTGCGGGCAGAGTTTGTAGGCCGTGCGCAGAGGCATCGCCGAATGGACGCCGAATTTCCGTGCAGCGTAAGAGGCGGCGGAGACCACTCCGCGGTCGGTCGAGCGCCCGCCCACGACCACCGGCTTGCCTTTCAGCGACGGGTCGTACAGTTCCTCCACGGACACGAAGAATGCGTCCATGTCGAGATGAAAATAGGTCCTCGAGGCCGCCTGCGTCATCCATAATTATGATATGCGCAAACTCAGTCTGCTTCTGTTGACAACAGCGCTCTTTGCGGCCACTCCGCAGGTGGGCCAGATAGCGCCCGATTTCACCCTGCCTTCGCAGGACGGCTCCAAGATCAGCCTGCATGATCCTCGTGGGAAATGGGTGGTGCTCTACTTCTATCCGAAAGACGGCACGCCCGGGTGCACCACGGAAGCTCACAATTTCCAGCGCGACATCGCCAAGTATCAGCAGGCCGGTGCGGTGATCGTCGGCGTGAGTGTCGATTCTACGGACAGCCACAAGGAATTCTGCGCCAAGCAGGGGCTGAGCTTTAAGCTCGCGGCCGACACGGAAAAGAAAGTCTCGCGCGAATACGATTCCTTCAATAGCCTGCTTCGCATGTCCTCGCGAAACACGTTCCTGGTGGATCCCACCGGCAAGATCGCCAAGGTATGGACCGGAGTGAGCCCAGGCAAGCACAGCGAAGAAGTGTTGGCCGCGCTGGCGAGCCTAAAGAAATAGTCCTGCCGCGGACGATAGAAGTCCATGGCCTCTCCCGCGGTTCTTGCCCTGATGCTGTCCCAATTGACGTTCGCGGATCCGCCGCCGGAATTGCTAGGCCGCTGGCGATCGCTGGAGACGTCGAAGGGCGGCATCGGCGCGGTGGTGATATTCCGAGCCAACGGTGTGGTGGATTTTAGCCCGGGAGCGGTGGTCGATACGACATATCGTATTGAGGGAAAAGAGCTAGTCTTTCCGCCGCCGACCGCCAATGGCCCCGAGCTACGCCAGAAAATGGACTTCACAGGGGCAGACCGCCTGCGTCTGGCCGAGGCCAATTGGACGCGGGCGGGGGCGGCTCCCGATCCCGGCAATCTGATCCTTGGAGAGTGGGTCGGCAAGCGTGAAATGGACGGCCGCCCCATGGAGGCTCGTTACCTGTTCTACCCCGGCGGAAAATTCCTGTTCCTGCTGCCCTTCAGAACCCCCGCCCCGGGACGGTATTCCATCCAAGGCTCGATCATGCGGCTTGAGTTGCCCGGGCGAAAACCAGCCGAAGGACCATTCAAGATCGACGGCGACATGCTGTCCACCCCGAGCGCCGGCGGGTCGGGTTACCGGTTCAAGCGGTATTGACCTCGGGACCGGTGGATCAAGACTCACCGAGCCTCCCCGCGGCCGTCGGGCGCGAACCTGCCTGAGGTGTCGTAGTAACCTACAGCCCCATAATATGGAACCCAGCGTCCACGAACAGGACGTCGCCCGTCACGCCGCGGCCCATGTCGCTGCCGAGGAACACCGCCATGTCCGCGACCTCGGCCGGGTCGCAGTTGCGGCGGAGCGGGGCGCGGGTTTGCACGGCTTCGAGGATCTTTGACAGATCCTTGATACCTCGCGACGAGGCCGTCTTCACCGGGCCGGCGGAGATGGCATTCACGCGGATCTTCTTCTCACCCAACTCGCTGGCCAGATAGCGCACCGACGCTTCCAGTCCCGCCTTGGCGATGCCCATCACGTTGTAATTGGTCAGCACGCGCGTCGAACCCAGATACGTCAGCGTCATTAGCGCCCCACCGTGGGTCATCAAAGGCGCCGTCGCGCGTGCCACGGCAATCAGCGAATACACGCTCACTTCCTGCGCCAGCAAGAAACCGTCGCGAGAAGTGTCGAGGAACGCGCGGCTCAGATCCTCGCGATTGGCGAAGGCAATCGAGTGAACCACGATGTCCAGTCTTCCCAGCTCGGAGAGCTTCGCCACGTCCTCGTCCTTGGTGACGTCGCAGTCGAAGACCCGCTCCGCGCCGAGTTCGGCGGCCAGTTCCTCTACTGTTTCTTTCACGCGGTCGCCCTGATACGTGAGGAGAAGTCGCGCGCCCTCGCGCTTGAATGCCAGCGCGATGGCGTAGGCGAGGCTCCACTTGTTCGCGATGCCCAGAATCAGCGCGGTCTTTCCAGCCAGCAATTTAGACATGAACTTCCTATTTTAGCGGCATCGGCTTGCCGCCTGCCTCTTTGCTGCGCTGCGCGGCGTCCATAAAGGCGAAGATCTCCAGCGTATCCGCGTTCGACACCGGAGGTTTTCCAGTCTCGAAGAACTTGACGATTTCGCGCACCAGGCCCTCGTAATCCGTGTGCGGCTTCTGCGGGCTCACCTGGACGCCGTCCTTGCGGAACACCACCGCGCCGTAGGCTCCATAAGGCCGCAGGGCGCGCACCGTGCCGATGCGTCCGTTTTTCCATCGGCATGAGATTTCGTCAGCATCGGCGCCGGAAATTCGCGTCACCTCCTCGCATCCGGGGCCCATCAGCGTGAACAGAATCTCAATCGGATGGATCGCGTACCAGGAAAGATCGAGCTGATGGTGCTCCTCGAACGGACCGGGCCCCCAGGTGACCGCGCCGAGGATTCCAAGGCCCTCCACGGAGGAGACAACCTCGCTCCAGCGCAGGCTCGACGCGCTGAACCAGGGGACGTGTGCTTCTCTGGCAAAGCGGTCGATCTCCCGCGCGTCGGCAAGCGTGGAGGCTAAGGGCTTGTCGATAAAGACGGGCTTTTTCGCTCCCAGAGCCTGACGGAACTGCGGCAGGTGCGTGCGCCCGTCAACGCTTAACAGTAGAATTGCATCGACCTTCTCGGCCAGCGTAGGAATATCATTGACGATTTCGACGCCCCACTTGGTCTGTAACTCCTTGGCGTAGTTGTCGACGCGCGTGCGGCTCGATTCCACATCGGCGCTGCCGCCTTTATACGCCGCGACGATCTTCGCGCCGGGTACTTTGCCGCTGTTCAACAACTGCGCGAAGGCGGTGGCGTGCGAAGTGTCCGTGCCGATGATGCCCAGCCTCAGGTCCGCTGCCAGAAAAAGAAAAGGAAGAAGCATGATCACGGGCATTGTACACTTTATCGTTGGACCTCTCCACGCCATTGATGTACGTGAAGGGCGTCGGCCCCGCGCGCGCGGCCATGCTCGAAGGCAAAGGCCTCAAGACGGTGGAGGATCTCTTGATCTATCCTCCGTTCCGCTACGAGGACCGCAGCAACATCAAGACTATTCGGGATCTGTCACCCGGGGAAATGGCGACAGTGCTGGCCGAAGTCCGTTCGACCAAGGTTTCGGGGTTCCAGCGCCGGAACCTAGGCCTGTTTCAGGCGACGTTTACCGACGCGTCGAAGGGTATCCTTACCGCCAAATGGTTTCACGGCGCATATCTGAACGATGTGTTGGCGCCGGGGCAGAAGGTCGCGCTGTTCGGAAAAATCGAATATGACAGCTACTCCGGCAATCTCGGCATCATGCACCCGGAGTTTGAAATTCTTTCGGGCGACGAGGATGGCGACGCTTCTTTGCATACCGGCCGCGTAGTGCCGATCTATACGGCGGTCGGCAGGATCTCGACACGCGTGTTTCGCACGCTGCTCGATCGCATTCTAAAAAGCATCGCGCCGGTTGCCGATCCGCTGCCGCGCCGCATTCTGGACCAATTGAAACTGCCGGATTTGTGGAGCTCGATTCAAGGCCTGCATTTTCCGCCGCCAGATTCCGACCTGCGATTGTTAAATGCGTTCCGTTCGCCAGCGCAGTTTCGCCTAATTTTCGAGGAGTTTTTCTGGCTGGAGTGCGGACTAGAACTGAAACGCGCCCGCGCCAGGCTCGATCCCGGCATCGGCTTCCAACTCACCGATAGAGTGCGGTCGAAGATCCTGGAAATGCTGCCGTTCAAGCCGACCGGCGCGCAGAAACGAGTGCTGAAAGAGATTGCCGAGGACATGGCCGCTCCGCGTCCCATGTATCGTCTGCTGCAGGGCGACGTCGGCAGCGGAAAAACGCTGGTGGCGGCCGAGGCTGCCATCATCGCCATTGAAAACGGGTATCAGGCGGCCGTCCTGGCGCCCACCGAGATCCTTGCGACGCAGCACTATTTCTATTTCAAGAAGCTGTTCCAGAAGCTCGGCTATGTGACGATTCTTCTCACCGGATCGAACACGCAAAAGGAGAAGGAGGGCCTGCGGAAGCTGGTTGCCTCCGGCCTCGCGCATGTGATTTGCGGAACGCACGCGCTGCTCGAAGCCGGTGTCGAGTTCAAGAAGCTCGGCTTGGCGATCGTCGACGAGCAGCATCGCTTTGGCGTCGAGCAGCGGCAGAAGCTTATGGAAAAAGGAGAGCATCCCGACGTTCTGGTGATGACCGCGACGCCCATTCCGCGCACGCTGGCGCTGACCATCTACGGCGACCTGGACGTGAGCATCATCGACGAACTGCCGCCGGGCCGTAAGCCGATCATCACTAAGCGGGTCGATGACGCCAAAGTGGAGCAGGTCTACTCCTTCCTCAAATCGCAGATCGACGAGGGCCGCCAGGCTTACGTGGTCTATCCCGTGATCGAGGAGTCCGAGACGCAGGCAATGAAGGCGGCGCAGAAGATGCACCAGCAGCTGTCCCAGATCGTTTTTCCTAGCCTGAAAGTCGGCCTGCTGCATGGAAAATTGCGCACCGAGGAAAAAGAAAAGGCCATGGAGAAATTCCAGCGCGGAGAGACGCAGATTCTGGTTTCGACCACGGTCATCGAGGTCGGCGTGGACGTCCCCAACGCCACCGTGATGGTGATCGAACAGGCGGAACGCTTCGGTCTTGCGCAGTTGCACCAACTTCGCGGGCGCGTCGGGCGAGGGGCGGAGCAGAGTTACTGCATCCTGGTGACCGGAAAAATGAGCGACATCGGCCGGGAACGCATCCGCACGCTGGTGGAGTCCAACGACGGCTTTTATATCGCCGAAATGGACATGAAGCTCCGCGGGCCCGGCGAATTCTTCGGCACGCGCCAATCCGGCGTGCCGGCGTTTCAGATCGGCAACATTTTGCGCGACGCCGACGTGCTGGAGGTGGCTCGCAGCGAAGCGGAGGCGTTCGTCGCGCATCCTCCGTCCGAGGAGGAACTGCGCCGCGGCGTCCAGTTCATTCGCGACCACTGGCAGCGCCGCTATGGACTGGTTCTGGTGGGATAAATAGACAATGTGCAAAAACCGGGGACTGACAACTCTGTCCCAAGGCGGCCGTCACCGGTTGCAAAGGCAAGAAGTATCGGCTCCGCCGCGTGGACAGAGCGGTCTGTCCACGGTTTTTGCCCCGGGGAATTTATGCGCGTGATTGGCGGGGAATTTCGCAGCCGCGTTTTGAAGAGTCTTCCCGGCCTGGACGTCCGGCCCACGCCCGATAAAATGCGCGAGGCTCTGTTCAGTATCCTCGCCCCACGCATCGAAGACGCCGTGTTTGCCGATCTCTATGCCGGCACGGGAGCCGTGGGAATCGAGGCGCTCAGCCGCGGAGCGAAGAGGGCAATCTTTGTCGAGCAAGGCAAGGCCGCCGTGGAGACGATCCGCGCGAATTTACGCGCGCTGGGAATTGAGGATCGGGCGCGCGTATGGCACGGCAGAGCGTCCAACGTGATTCCGAAGATGGAGCTGGTGGACATCGCATTCCTCGATCCTCCCTATCCCCAGGAGCATGAATACGAGCGCGCCCTGATGGCCCTGGCGGACGAGCCTCCAGCGCTGGTGATCGCGCAGCACGCCACGCGCTTCGAGCTGAAGGATCAGTATGGGGTTCTGAAACGGGGAAGGGTGTTGAAGCAGGGCGATAATTCGCTGAGCTTCTATGAGGCCGGCTAGAAACAAGAATGCGGCGGCCGGCCGAAGCCAGCGCGCCGCATTTTCTTCAATCGAACTAGAAGTAGAAACGCAAGGACAACTGCAAGTTGCGGGCAAGCCCCGTCTTGCTGGTGACCTTGCCGAAGCTCGAGGAGGTCGGGTTCAGGCCCGGACCGCTCCAGTTCGGATGGTTGTTCACATCGAAGGCCTCAGCGCGGAACTGGAAGCCGGTCCTCTCATTGATCTGGAACGACTTGAACAATCCCAGGTTCCAGTCCTGGAAGCCGGGCTGGTAGATGGAGCCGCGCACGCCCTTCTGCAGAACGAACGTGCCCGCGGCCGGCTGGGTGAAGATCGGCGCGCCGCTCGCGGTCGTCGTCTGGAAGTAGTAGTTCGGGGTGGCTGTCGTGGTGGCGAACTGCCCGAGGATGCTGGGCTTCTGGGCCATATTCCAGAATTCTCCCTGGTTGCCGCAGCCGAAGCTGCCGTACTCGCCCACGCCCGCGAAATCGTTGTTTGTGCCGATGCCGCAAGGCGTTCCGGTCTGGAACTGGTTCACGCCGCTGATCTGCCAGCCGCCTAGTAGTTTATGCGATACGCCACTGCCATTTTTGAAAATCGGCAGCGTATACACGTATGTGATCACAACCATGTGGTGAACGTCGAATTCCGACGGACCCCACAGGTTGCTGGCATTGTAGGTATCCGGCAGAATATCGCGATAGTTCGAACCGCTATCGGAGCTCTTGGCCAGCGTGTAGGAGAAGCTGAAGGCCAGTCCGCTGTTGAAACGGCGGTTCCAGGCAAGCTGAAGCGCGTTATACATCGAAGTCGCCGTCGACTGTTCCATCTGGATCGAAGCGAAGCCCTTGTAGGGGCGCAGGGCGTTGACGGCGATGCCCGGGTTCGCCTGCTGTGCGCCAACCGTCGGCTGGTTGATGTCCCAGACCTGCGGCAGGTACAAGCCTCGGCGTCCGATGTACGCCACTTCGAGGAAGGACTTCCACATCATTTGGCGCTGCACCGTGGCGTTCCACTGCCAGGACTCGGAAGATTTCAGGTTACGCCCGATGGTGGTCACGGTGATCGGCGCGGCCGTGGTGGTGGTAAGACCCGCGCCGGGGTTATCCACCGAAACGTTGTTCACCGTGGTGAACGGCTGGAATGGAGAGTTGGCGCCAGGGAAAATATTGTCCCACAGGCCCATGCGATTGACGAAAGCGCCTGCGCCGGAGCGGACGACAGTCTTGTCGTTGACTTCGTAGGCGATGCCGACGCGCGGCTGAACCGGCGCGTAGATGTTCGCGTAGTAGTCAGGATAGTTGTGGAACAGGGCGTCGTAGGCGGGGTTGCCGGCCTGCGTGATGCCGTGACCCAGCGCGTTGCTCGGCCAGCCGCTGCCCGGGATCACCATGCCGTTATATTGGTTGCCGCTTCCCACTTGCACCAGACCTGTCTTCGGATCCACCGTGACAGCCGCCGAAGGGCTGTACAGCGCCGGATCGAAGAAGATCTGATTGCCCCACAGAGCCTTATAGGGAACGTTGATCGTCTGGCGCACGCCGTAGTCGATATGCAGCTTGCTGGTCACCTTCCAGGAATCCTGCGCGAACCACTCATAAAGATAACCGCGATAGTCGGTTTCGGCGCGCTGGCCGATCTCGGTGTAGCTGTTGGCAAGGCCCAGCGCGAGGTTTGCCATGCCGATGCCGCTATAGGAGCCGTCGGAGAATCCGAACTGTCCGTTCTGGTTGTTAGCGCCTCCGGGAACGCTGCTGACGTTGATCTGGTCGCCGTCGTTCTCGCCCGAACGCTCCCACTGGAAGCCGAACTTGAACTGATGCTTGCCCCAAACCTTCGTCAGCGTGTCGTTCAAGGTGTAGATCGGACCGCTGGAATGGGATGGATACGGTCCCGCCGTGAAGCTGTAGAAGTTGGAAACCGTGATCGAGGGCACCTTTGTTGGAATGTCCTTGCCGTTCGGGAAAATGTACGGATAGTTGATGCCGAACGTCTGGCGATTGAAGCCGGGAGCCGACGTGACCACGGGGATGTAGACGTCGTCGACGCTAAGCGTGAAGCGAGCTTCATTCAGCAGCGTCGGGCCGAACGTGTGCGTCCAGGCGAGTGAGTTGACCTGGTTCGGACGGTTGAACTCCTTCGGCGTAATGTTAGTGCCCTGATCAAATGGGTCCTTTTCGTAGTACGCGAAGTTCGTCCGGCGGAACTGAATGCGGTCCTTGCTGGAGGGCAGAATGTCGGAGTTGATGGTCTCCTTGCGCTGGTTGATGGGCTGCGACGCCTGCGCGATCCAGTTCTGATTGCCATTGACAAGGCCGTTCGGCAGCGGATACAGATTCATAATTCCGATCCCGTTCACGCTGAGCTTGCTGGTGGGAATGACGTTGTTCGGGAAGGGAATGCCGGTGCTCGGATCGACGATCGTCTTCGGGGTGCTGTAGAAGATATTCGACCCAAGCAATTCGCTGAAGTTGCCCTGGTGCATGAGCAGCGTAGGCACTTCCTGCGTCTGGGTCTGCACGTTGCGGTAACGAGCCCACTCTTCGCCCCAGTAGAAGAACCACTTGTCGCGGCCGGTGTTGAATTTCCCGGGAATGAAAATCGGACCGCCGATGTTGAATCCGAACTGGTTGTAACGGAACGGCGAGGCGAAATTGGTGAACGTGCTCTGGTTGCGGCTCCACGTGTTGGCGTTCAACTCGGAGTTGCGGAAATATTCAAAGGCATTGCCGTGGAACTGGCTGCCGCCACCCTGGGTGACAATGCGGATCTGGCCGCCGGCCGAGCGTCCGTATTCGGGCGAGTAGTTGGACGTCAGAACCTGAATCTCTTGGGTCGAATCCACGTCCGCCACCGCGATACTCGTGCCGTTGGCGCGGGTCCGCACAGCGGGCGCGCCGTCGAAGGTGATAGTCGTTTCCTGACTGCGGGCGCCGTTGACCGAATAGCCGCCGTTGGTCAAGCCGAAGTTGAAATCACCCAGTGTCGAACCGCTGCGCATGCCGGGCTGTAAAGACGCCATATAGAGAGGATTGCGGCCGTTCAACTCCAAACCGTCAATCTGTGCGCGGCTGACCAGCTTTTCCACGGTCGACGACTCGGTTTGCAGAGCCTGCGCCGAGGCCACCACTTCCACTGTTTCGGTGGCCGCACCAACAGTCAGCACGGCGTCAAGGGCGAGCTGCGAGTTTGCGTCCAGCTTATTGTGAACGCTGTCGAACTTCTTGAACCCAGCGGCCGTGACCGAAACGGAATACAGCCCCGGGGGAACGCTGTTAAAAACGAAATACCCGTCGTCGTTGGTGGTCGCCTGCTGTTGGATGCCCGTTGTTTCGTTCTTCAACGTCACCGTGGCTTTCGGGACGTTGGCTCCGGACGGGTCTTTGGCGAATCCGGAGATTGTGCCGTTGTCGGACTGGCCGAACGCGGCAGGGATCAATAAGCACAGGAGCGCAAGACAACTCCATCGTGCGAGACTATTCAGAAACTTCAACTTCCACATGGAACCTCCTCAGAACTATGAGAGTACTGAAACCCGCTAAATTGACAACGTTATCAAATACTCTAACTCAATCCGTGGAGGAACGCCAGAGTTGGACGGTGAATTTCTCTTTTCGGTTTCGTTACCTTTGGATACGGGCCGAACCCCCCTTTGCCAGAGCGCGAACTTGCTCCACCGTAGCCATCGTGGTGTCGCCCGGGAAAGTCGTGAGCAGCGCGCCGTGCGCCCAACCCAATTTGACAGCCTCCTCCGGAGGTTCCCCTGCGAGCAGGCCATAGATAAATCCCGCCGCGAAGCCATCGCCGCCGCCGACCCGGTCCAGAACGTCCAGTTCGGCGGTCGGCGAGACGTAGGTCTTGCCGTCGATCCACGCCACCGACCCCCAGCTGTGGCGGTTGGTGGCGTGGACCTCCCGCAGCGTGGTCGCTACCACCTTGATTTGCGGATGTTTAGCGACGACATCCCCGATCATGCCGAAAAAGGTGGAGGGGTCGAGCTTGGACTTCGCGGCCACCTCCGGCCCCGCGATTCCGAGGCCCTTTTGCAGATCCTCCTCATTGCCGACCAGCACGTCGACATTTTTCACGATCTGCGAGATCACTTCGAGCGCACGCGGATGCCCGCCGTGGACGTTCCAGAGCTTCTCACGATAGTTTAAGTCGAAGGAAACAATGGCTCCAGCGGCCTTGGCGGCCTGCATCGCTTCGATTGTCAACTCTGCGGTTGTGGGGGAGAGGGCGGCGAAGATTCCACCACTGTGAAACCAGCGGACGCCTCCGGCAAAGATCATCTTCCAATCGAAATCGCCCGGCTTTAGCCGCCCGGCCGCTTCGTTCGACCGGTTGTAAAAGACCACTGGGGCGCGGACGCCCTGGCCACGGTCGCTATACACCGTCGCCATGTTCGGTCCGTTCACGCCATCATGTTGAAAATGCTTGTAAAAAGGCTTCACGCCCATGGCCTTGACGCGCTCCGCGATGAGGTCGCCCAGCGGGTAATCCACCATCGCCGAGGCAATGCCGGTATTCAGGCGAAAGCAGTCGGAAAGATTGGCGGCAACGTTAAACTCGCCTCCGCTGACGTGGATCTGACATTCGGTGGCCTTGCGCCAAGGGATGACGCCCGGATCGAGCCTGTTTACCAGCGCGCCGAGCGCGAGAAAATCCAGTCCTCCAGATGGGAGGATCTCAAAACCGTATTTCATCATGTGCCTTTTCTAAACGTTGTAGGTGGTGGAGGAAACGCGGCCTCCGCGACCGGTCCAATTCGTATGGAAGAACTTGCCGCGCGGCTGATCCACGCGCTCGTAGGTGTGCGCGCCGAAGAAATCGCGCTGCGCCTGCAGCAGGTTCGCCGGGAGGCGCTCGGAGCGGTAGCTGTCGAAGAATGCCAGCGCGGTGGAGAATGCCGGCGTCGGCACGCCGTACTGAATCGCCTTGCCCACAGCCTCACGCCATAGGGCCTGATACTTGTTCAGCACCGTGCTGAAGAAATCGTCTAAAAGCAGGTTGCTGAGGTTCGGATTCTTGTCGTAGGCTTCCTTGATCTTGCCCAGGAAGCGGCTGCGGATGATGCATCCTCCGCGCCACATCAGCGCGATGCCTCCGTAGTTGAGGTTCCACTTCATTTCCTTGGCTGCCTCGCGCAGCAGCATGTAGCCTTGCGCGTAGGAGATCATCTTGGAGCAATACAGTGCGCAGCGGACGCTCTCAATAAATCCCTTGCGATCCGCGGCGAGCGCCGGTTTGGCCGGCCCCTTCAGAACTTTCGTCGCGGCGACCCGCTCCTCCTTCAGCGCCGAAATGCAGCGCGCGAACACCGCCTCGCCGATCAGCGTCACCGGCATGCCGAGGTTCAGCGCGTCGATGCCGGTCCACTTGCCTGTGCCTTTTTGACCCGCCGTGTCGAGAATCTTGTCGACCAGAGGCGCGCCGTCGTCGTCTCTCTTGGTGAAAATTTCCGCAGTGATCTCGATGAGGTAACTGTCGAGCTCGCCCTTGTTCCATTCGGCGAACACTTCGTGCAATTCGTCCGTCGACAGGCCCAGGCCGGTTTCGAGCAGTTGATACGCCTCGCAGATCAACTGCATGTCGCCGTATTCGATGCCGTTGTGAACCATCTTCACGTAGTGGCCCGCGCCCTCTTCTCCCACCCAATCGCAGCAAGGCGTGCCGTCGTCCACCTTGGCGGCGATGGCCTGGAAAATTCCCTTCACGGCGGGCCAGGCGGCGGGATTGCCGCCGGGCATAATGGAGGGGCCGTGGCGCGCGCCCTCCTCGCCTCCAGAAACGCCGGTGCCGATGAACAATATGCCCTTTGCCGCCAGATCCCGAGTCCTGCGATTCGTGTCCGGGTAATGCGAGTTGCCGCCGTCGATCAAAATGTCGCCTTTTTCGAGATATGGCACGATCTCATCGATTACCTGATCGACGGTATCGCCCGCCTTAACCATGAGCATTACGCGGCGCGGACGCTTCAGCCCGGCAACGAGTTCTTCGATGCTGTGCGCGCCAACGACCTGCGTGCCGGCGGCTTCATGCTGGATAAAATCGTCGACCTTGGATACGGTGCGGTTGAACACCGCCACTCTGTATCCGTGGTCATTCATGTTGAGGACGAGGTTCTGGCCCATCACCGCGAGGCCGACGAGTCCTATGTCACAACTTTCCGATTGCATAGCCATTATTTTACTCACGCGGGGGCAGAGAACGTTCTTTAGCGAGCCTCAACACTGGTTTCGCGGCACCCCCGCTGGTCGCGGTTCCCTGCTGATGCGAAAAAGAACCGCGACTAACAGGAGCGGTTTATTGCCGTTCTCTAGTGAATATGAACCACGATCGAAGACGTGGCCGCCGTGGCCGTCCCGTTGAGGACCGTGCCAAGCAGCGTATAATCGCCAGGCGGCAGCAGCGTGATCGCCTCGGAATTCGCGCTGGAGCTCGAATAAAGTGGGACCTGGAGATAGACGAGATTGTTCGACGTCGTGCCCACCGTCAGCTTGCTTTGAAACACCACCGCGCTGCCCGGATTCAGCAGTTCGGTGAGCACGATGTACCCTGGTTCGCCCGCCTCGGTCGCGATCCGGATCTGCGCGCAGGGCCGATAGAACGTCGGCGGGTCAACGGGTCCCCCGCCGATGCCGCAGGCGGCGTAATAGCAAGGAACCGGGCAATCGGGCGCCAGCTTGTTGGTGAGATCGAGATTCGTCTCCTCAATAGAGAGAGCGATTTTGGGCGCGGGCAGCGAAAGATGAATGCCATCGACGCGCACATCGATCAGATCGAAGCTCTCGGAAAATCCCCCGCTGGAACCAGCCACAATCTGCTGTTGCAGATTGACGAGGCCGAGGCCATGGACATACGTGTAAGTCGTCAGCAACTCGCCCTGAAAAACCGTGGTCGTTCCTGCTCCGTTGAACGTCCCCAAAGGACCTGTGTAGACAGTGCTCGTCAGCGCGTTGGGGTCCACGTAAACCTGGTCCGCGCCGTTCGTGTTCTGGTGGATCACGCCGTTATTATCGGCGCGCAGCCAGGCGACTACGCCGGAAAGCGCCGCCGATGCGGGCGAGGTCTGCGAAAGGACGAAGTACGTTTGGCCGTTGATGGTCTGCGTTCCGGTGATGCTCCAGACCACGTAGGTGGCCGTGACAAAGCGATTGTTCACTTTATAGACCCATGTGTTGCCCACAGCCAAAGGGAAAATGCTCCCTGCGGCCAGGCCTGTATTCATCACCGGAGGAGTGCCCCCGCACGTCACATGGGCGGTGACTGTCCCTTCCACGCCGCCCGCCTGATTGACCAGATAAAACGTCAAACCGTCCGTGACCCACGCGCCGGTGACTGCCGAGCCGGAAGGGTCTGTGAAGGCGGTCATGGCCGGGCCCGTCGATTTGCCCACATGGATCTGCACCGGGCCGCTGGCCCCGGACCAGGTGAGCGTGGCGACGGCGAAACCATTGGTGCAATCGGAGATAAATGCGGGTGAGACGAAAAAGGCCGCGCCCTTAGCGGCCATCGATGCGATTAAGAGTATGGAAAATAAACGCATTGCTCCTCCTCCTGAAACCTGCCCGACGGTGTGGCATCTACAATGTTAGTAGAGACGCGATATGAACCCAACGAATCCAAATTCGAACGTGATCGACCGGTTGTCGGCGGTTACGGTCCTCACCGAGGCACAGGCTGCGGCCATCAAGCAGACTTACGCGTTGTTCGGCATTGCCGTGGCGGCCGCGATCGTGGGAGGCTATGTCGGCGCGACCACCGAAGCTATCGTGCAGTTTTTTTCGAGCTGGATCGGCTGGATCGTGGCCATGATCGGCTTGAACGCGGTGCCGCGCATCGCCATGGGGGCGCGATCGAATCCGGCGCTGGGCACGGCCGCACTCGTCTTCGATGGATTTTTCGCGGGCATCTGTCTGGCTCCTCTGTTATGGGTTGCCTCGAAGATGGCTCCGGTGATGATCGTGGTGGCGCTGGCCATCACGGCGATCGTATTCCTGGCGGTTACCGGATACGTGTTTTTCTCCGGACGCCGCTTCAGCGCCCCGCGAGGCCTGATGGTCGGGATGTTTTTCTCCTTGATCGGCGCGATGATCCTCAACAGCTTCTTCAACATTGGATTTCTGGGCATCCTGATCGCGGCGGGCATCGGCGCGATGGGCGTGATCGCGCTCGTTTCCTCCACCAGCGCGATCTTCGAAAGCGGCGACGCCGATATGCCGATTCCGGGCGCGCTGGCGCTGTTCGCCGGCGTGTTCAACGTCTTCGTGGCGACACTGAACATCCTGCTCCGCCTGTTCGGTGGCGACCGCCGGCGGTAGAGAGATTACCTGGGCTTATGGCGCACGCGCCCAACGCGTGCCGCATCCAAACTCCTGTTGATGCCGGTTGATATCAACCAGAAAGATCGCGGCAGCCGCTTTTCAAAAGGCTCTACGAAGTCTTCGCCAACGGCCCCGTGATCGATCCAATCGCTAGGCCGAATCGTGCGCGAACCTAGGATATTTTGAATGAATCGCGCTTCCGTAATTCCCGGGTACACTGATGGCATGTGGCCGTTTGACCTCAGAGGTCCTGAATTCCTGGTACTTTACCTGGTCGTGGGTGGGGGGATCATGCTCGCTCTATACCTCCTTCGCCACATGGGCGAGCCGGAGAGTTCGCTGCAGATCAATCTGTCCGATCCGTACCTGGTGGCCTATCTGCGCGGGGGCAAGAATGAGACGCTGCGCGTCGTGACCATGTCCCTGATCGACCGGGCCATTCTGAAGCCTGAAGGGACGAGGATCGCGATCGTGGACGGCGCTCTCAAAAACGCCGGACCCGGCCTGGAGCAGAAAGTCGCGCAGTTCTTCACGCCTTCAGCCGATGCCGTATCCGTTTTCAAGCTCGATGGCGGTGCCGCGGTGTCGCGTTACCAGGAACAGTTGATGCAGGCAGGGCTGCTGCCCGACGACGACGCGAAGCAGGCGCAGCTGGTGAGGATGGCGGTGGCCCTGGTGGCGCTACTGGCACTCGGTATCACCAAACTGGTGGTGGCCATCGAGACCGGGCACAAGAACGTCGCATTCCTGATCGTCCTCATGATCGTCTTCACCATCGCGACGGTCGTGATTTCCCGGCCCCGCCTGACCAGAGCGGGCCAGGAAACGCTCGTCAATCTGCGCTCGATGTTCGATGGCCTGAAGGGCCGTCGAGAGCAGATCCGCAATGGCGTGAGCCCGGGCGAGTTCGCCATGATGGCTGCGGTCTTCGGCACGGCCGCCATTCCGGGTGCGAAGGCATTATTTCCGAGGGCCGGCGGATCGTCCTGCGGGTCCGGTTGTGGCAGCGATTCGGGGAGTTCGTCGTCCTGCGGCGGCGGAAGCGGATGCGGAGGCTGCGGTGGGGGCTGAGGTGAGGGCCGAGGTAACGGCCGAGATAAGGGATGCCATGCGCGATCGCGTCGGCCTCGGTTGGCGCCCTGAACTCGCAGCGGGCATTCTGGCGAGCCTCGACTCCATCGATGTGATCGAGTTGATCGCCGACAACCTGTTCGATTCGCCGGAGCGGGCCAGGGCGCTGCGAATGCTGTCCTCGCAGACCACCGTGGTGCTGCATGGCGTCGGGCTCGGCATGGCGTCCACGTTGCCTGTAGATTTGAAACGGCTCGGCAAAATGGCAAGGCTTGTCGAGTTCCTGAAGCCGGAGTCCTGGTCGGAGCATTTGGCGTTTGTCCGCGCGGGCGAGATTGAGATCGGCCACCTGGCAGCGCCTCCCCGCACGCGCTCCACCGTTGAGGCGACGGCTGAAAACATCGACACCGGGCGAAAAATGGTCGGGACCGCGCCGAAAATGGAGAACATCGCCACCCTGATCGACCCTCCGGTGAGCGACCTCGATGAATCGGAATGGCTGAAGCGATCGGTCGAAGCCTCCGGCGCGGAGATGCTGCTCGATCTGCACAACCTATACGCCAATGCGCTGAATTTCGGGCTAAATCCGAGTGATTTTCTGCTCCGCCTGCCGCTCGAAAAAGTCCGTCAGGTGCACATTTCCGGAGGCCAGTTCATCGGCGATCCCGTTAGCCGCCGGCTGCTCGACGATCATCTGCACGATCCTCCGGACCCGGTGTTCGATCTTCTCGAAGAGCTGGCCGCGGTCTGCCCGAACCCGCTCACCGTGATCCTGGAACGCGACGGCTCTTATCCGCCCATGGGGCTCCTGCTTGCACAGTTGGAACTCGCCCGCCAGGCTTTGCAGAAAGGGAGGGCGCGTGAACGATCCGAAGTTGGAACGGTTTCTGGCGTCGCTGTATGTTGACCCGGATCTGAGGGCGCGGTTCTTGAAAAACCCTAACGAGGAAGCGGTCCGCGCGGGCCTCAACCCCGCGCAATGCGATGCGCTCAAAGGAATTGACCGCGTGGGCCTGGAGATGGCAGCCCGAAGTTTCGCGCGAAAGCGGGAAAACAAGAAAAGTTAAGGAACCTTCATAATTGCGTTGTCGTCTCTTGCATCATGGACACGGAGCGGATTCACCGCAGCATCCTTTCTTCGATGGAGAAAAGAACCCTGATCTGGTTGGCCGAAAGGATGCCCTCCTGGGTAAACTCCGATCATTTGACGGCGCTGGGATTCGTGTCGCTGGCGGCGGTAGGCGCGTCGTATTGGTATGCGCGGCAAGCGAAACTCGGCTTGGCTCTGGCGATTCTGTTCCTGGCCCTGAACTGGCTCGGCGACAGCCTGGACGGGACGCTGGCGCGTGTCCGGAACCGGCAGAGGCCTCGTTACGGGTTCTATCTCGATCACCTGTTGGACGCCTTCGGCAGCGTATTTGTGTTCGCGGGACTCGCACTGTCCGGCTATATGAGCGAACGTATCGCGGTGGGCCTTCTGGTCGCCTATCTGCTGCTGAGTATCGAGGCGTATCTCACCACGCACACGATCGGCAGATTCCACTTGTCGTTCGCGGCGGTCGGTCCGACGGAACTTCGGCTGCTGCTGATCGCGGGCAATGTCGCTCTGCTGTACGATCAGCGTGTGATGTTCGCCGGCAAATCCTACGCGTTGTTTGACGTCGGCGGAGCCATCGGAATGCTCGGCTTGTTGACGGCGGCCGTGTGGTCGGCGGTGAAGCACGGGATGTTCCTGTATCGCGCGGAGAGATTGTCGTGATTCGCTGGATGAAATTCAACACGGTCGGCATCGGAGGCGCCGCGGTTCAGCTAGGTGCCCTATGGATGTTGCGGCATTTCACGCCGCTGTCCCCATTGATATGCGTCGCGCTGGCGGTGGAGATCGCGATTCTCCACAACTTCTTCTGGCATGAAGCCTGGACCTGGGCGGGCAAGCCGGTGGCGGAGCGATGGGGCAGGCTGGTCCGCTTCCACGCGGCAAACGGATTCGTGTCCATCCTTTCGAACGTAGCGCTGACCTACCTCTATGCGCAGATCGCGGGCTTGCCGCTGGTGACGGCCAATTTCGCGGCCATCGTGACGGCGGCGCTGCTGAATTTCTGGGTCGCCAGGGCGTGGGTCTTTCGCGGAGTCGTGCTCCTCGCGTTGTTTCTGCCGCGTCCGGCCGCGGCCGCGGTGGTCACGACGACTTTGCAGCCGAAGACGGTCGAGGCCTGGGAGAAATACATTGCGGCATTTGAAAAAGCTCCCGCGCGGCCGCCGCTCGACGGGTACGCAGGCGATCCTAAGCTGATCGACCTGCACAAGGGCGACATTCCCGACGGATACATCCATCACTGGATCGGCGCGGAACTAATCCCCGGCGTCGCGGTTCCGGCGGTCGAAGCCGTTCTGCGCGATTACGGAGAGTACACACGAATTTATCCCGACGTGAAGCTCGCCGAGGCGAAGCAGACCGGCCCGGGCAGTTACGACGTGCGGCTGATCACGGAGCGTGTCGAGCCCATCGGCCTGCACTTCGCCTTCGACATGCGGTCGCACGTCGAGTACCGGCGCTCCGGTCCCGATTTGCTGGTGGAGTCGAGATCGTATTCCATTCGCGAGAGCAACAGCGGCCACGCGCCCTTCACCGATTTGTTGCCGGAGGGCAACGATCACGGCATCCTGTGGCGATTGAACTCTTACTGGCGGCTGCTGCAGACGGACCAGGGCGTGTACGCGGAATGCCAGGCGATCTCCCTTTCGCGCCGCCCTCTGTTCGGGACGACGATGCAGGTGAACCAGCGCGCCAGGGATCAACTGGCCTCCACGCTGCGCCAAACCCGGGATAAAGCCCGCCGGCGCTAACGCGGCCGGGCTGTCCACTCTCTGCCATCCTGCTCAATCCGGATTTGCTGCAGCCTCCCGTTCGCGTACGTATAACGGATTCGCCCCGCCCGGCCGTTGACCGATAAATCCTCCTCGGAGAGGTTAGGGCCTGCATACGTGATCGTCCGCTGGTAATAGGGCGTCTCCGAACCCTTGTGATAAGCGTGGATCGAAGCAAGATGCAGGCCATCCCAGCGGAAGCGGACGGTGTTGTCTGCATTCCACTCCTCGGCCGATTCGGCCCGCCCCTCACGGTCATAGCGCACCGTGAACATGTGGACGCCGTCCCACAGGAATGGATTGAAGAAGGAATTGCCCGCGACGACGGTGGTCACCGGCGCGCCTTCGGCCACGGCGAGCACTGCCGGGTCGACGAAAGGATGATCGGGCAGGACCACCTCCGGATGCTGCTCGTCGTCGATCAGAAAGACGTGGCCCTTATCGTCGCGGGAGACATGCACGTTGTACGGTTTCGCTGGTAGGGTGGGTGGAATTCTTGCGAGCACTTCCCGCAGCGCGCCGTTGGGATGATACTCGAAGAAAAAATTGCCTTGGTCGGCCCCGGCGCTGGCGGCGAGCGCTCCCGAATCGGCGGCTCCGGCCACCACCAGGGCTCGATAGAGCTGTGCGCCGCGATCGTCCTCAAACGCCGTGCGGATCGAGTCGAGCCGTCCATTGGCCCAGTTGAACGTCATGCGGACGTGGTTGGCGGAGACGCTTTCGAGCGGGATCAGGAACATGAGACTCTGTGGATCGTAGATGAGGCCTTCGGTCCGGCGCGATGCGGAGGCTTTTTCGCCCCTCAGAATCGCAAGAATGCGCCGCGCGCGGAGTCGCTGCGCCGGGTTGACGCCGATCGTGTTGCCATGGGCCAGAAACTCGTTCAGGGCCGTGCTCGCGCGATCCTTTTCTCCCAGGACGGCCGCGGCGACGCCGCTCTGATACAGCAACACGGGATCTTCTTTGTCCACCGTCAACCCGCGTAGCACTTCATTGGCCTGCGAATAAAGGCCTTCCTTCAGCAGTCCGGCGACCTGCGCGCGCAGCGCATCCTGATTCTTGTCCAGCTCATAGACCACCTGGCGGCGCAATTCGTAGCCTCTTTCGCGCTCGGCGGAGGCAGTCGCCCTCCGGTCATACTGATCCAGCAGCGGAATCGCTTCGGCGTGCCTGCCCTGCGCGGCAATAAGTTTGGCACGCATCAGGATCACTTCCGGAGCGCCGGGGTTTTCCCGGTCGGAATCCTGAATGAACTCCTGCGCTTTCTTGAAATCTTTGTCAGCGATCGCGCGGTCGGCGTTGCTGAGGGCGTTGCCGAAGCGAAGATCCGCGGGCAGCCCCTTGGGCAGTATTTTCCGCCGCGAGGCATTCGCCAGCGCCTCCACTTGCGAGGCAAGCATCTTTTCATCGCTCACCAGCTTGCGAATTTCGCGATTGGCAGGATCGCGCGCCAGTGCGGCGGCAGCTTCGTTCAGTGCCTTGGTATAGTCTGCGCGCTGCTCGAAGCCGCGGGCGCGCAATGAATGGGCACGCGCGCTTTCTGTCAGTGCTTCTTCATCGGCTGCCTGCATCTCCGGAAAGGAGCCTTCGTAACGCTCGAAGTCCTGATACTTGTCCAGCAGTGTGTCCCAGTCCCCCAGCGCAGCCAGCGAACGGATCAGCCTCTGCCGTTCCGTGATGAACTGGATGCGGCCCGCGACGCGGGCGTCGAGCGCGGCAAGGGACGCATCGCCGGGAAAGATCTGACGCGCCACTTCGCTGAAGCGCCGCGTGGGGACGAAATCGCCGTAGGAACCTCCCTCTTCGAGCGCATTCAACGCCCGCGTGATGCGCGATTCGAGCGAATCGCGAAACTCCTTCAGCGCGGGCGAGCCCGGAAAGGACGCGGCGAAGCCCCTCATCGCCGCCAGTTGTTCGTCGACGTTCAGGAATGCCCAGTCCTTGTCCAGAAAATCACGCACGGCTTCGTCAGGCGACACGCCGAACAGGGCGACGACGAACGCTTCGGGCGCGACGTTCTCGGTCTGGCGCGCTCTCCGGTTGTGAACGACCGTGAGAACCAGCCGCCCAGGGACGTCCTTGGCGGGCGTGGAGCCGCGGAGGGAGTAATTGTCGGGGAGAACGATATCGCGCGGCTCGTTTGGGCCATTCAGGCTGACAACGCGGCTGGTTCCATCATTGCGAATCACGCCCGCCTGCGCAAGGTCGATCCGTGTCAGACGCCGGATCGCGTTGGGATCCACGTCTTCCCTTTGTTCCGGCAGCAGGTGGATCCGCCGGCTCTGATTGATCTGAAAATCCTCGGCCGTTTCGAAAACGATTTTTCCATCCGCCGCGCGCGTGCCGACAATCACGCTCTGCGCCAGCGCCAGCGGAACGAACGCCAGCATAAGAAGAGAACGTGGCGCACGCACTCGTGCGTGCAGCATCGACACTTGTGTCGATGCTTGGCGCGGCCGAATCGCGAAAAAGGGCCTCACGGTTTCCCCTTCTTGCCCTCGATGTAAGTGTCCAGTGTGGCCACGCGCCCAGAGTTCATCCCCGCAAGCTTGTCGCGCGCCGCCTTCAACTCATCCGTCTTGCCCAGCTCGAGGCAGATCAGCGCCAAGGCGTACTGCGACGACTCATCGTTCGGGTTGAGTTGCACGGCTTGCGTCTCATACGCATATGCCTCGTCGAACCGCTTTTCGCCGAAAAGCAGCGCGCCGTAAGCCGTGTACGCCCAGGCGAGGCGCGCGGAAATGGGCTGCTGAATCTTGTCGAATCCGGCCTTGAAATTGAGCTTGGCGTTTTCCAGATCGCCGGTCTTGCGATAAACACTGGCCAGCAGCAAATATCCTTCGGCGTCTTTGTCGGGGAACCCGGCCAGCATTGTGACCGCCGAGGGCAGGCGATCCCTTAGCTCGTCGAAGTTCGCATAGAGCGCGGCCAGGCGATAGACCAGATCCCTGCCGGTAGGCTCGATTTTGCGCGCGCGCTCATACAGGTCGGCCGCCGCGGCCGGCTTATTTTGCCGCACCGCGACGTCGGCGGCGATGCGCAGCAACGTGGTGTTTTCCGGGTCGCCTGCCAGCGCCTCGTTGGCCAGCACCCCGGCCTGGTCCCAATTCTCCAACTTATATTCCACCCTGGCTCGCCAGGTCTTCGCCTGCCCCAGAAGCGCCGGCGTGGTGACCGCCGAAACCGCCTGCGTGATGCATTTCAAATCGTCGGAAGCGAAGCACAGCCGCGCCAGTTTCAAGCGTGCGGTGTCCGAGGACCTCGCCGCGAGCTCATAATTGGCGCGCGCGCCGGACGGGTCTTTCTGATCCGTGGCGATATCGCCCATGCGCTCGTGGACCTCCGGCGTATCGGGCTTTAGCTTCACCACCTCGCCATACTCGGCGTAGGCCTCGCGAGCCCGCTTGGCGGTGTAGAGAAGATTGGCGAGGCTCAGGTGTGCCGTAAGATTCGCCGGCGTAGCGATGATCGCCCAGCGGCAGTAGGCCTCGGCGCCGGCGAGGTCGGCCGATGCGGAATAGGCGTCCAACACCATGCGTGTAGCCTCTTCGTCGCGCGACTCCTCAAGGGAACCGGTGCGCAGCGCGCCGAGCGCCGCGCTCCATCGCTTCAGCTTTACATCGCAAGAGGCGAGCTGCTTCGCCAGCGGATAATCCCCGGGCGTAAGATCCAGCGCTTCTCGCAGCGGGTCGGCGGCGCGCTCGCAGTTGTTCAGCGCGGCATATGCGCTGCCGATGCCCGAGAGCACCCGCGCGTCGTCCGGAACCTCCGGCCGGATTTTTTCCAGTTGCTCGATGGCGGACTGGTAGTTCTTCTCGCGCAGCGCCAGCAGGCCTAGCCCGATCCGCGCTCCCGGGTTCGTGGGATCGTCGCGCAGGACCGCCTGATATTCGGTGGAGGCGTCCGCAGTCCTGCCGAGCCGCAGATAAAGGTCGGCCAGGGCCGTGCGCACGGAGCCTTCCGCCGCCGAGGATTTTAGGAAACCGCCAAGGGTCGCCTGCGCGGCATCGGCGTGGCCGGCGCGTTCCTGGGCTTGAGCCAGGAGAGTCGTCGCCTCCGGCCCGGGAAAGGATCTTCGATACGCCGAAAGAAGTTCCACCGCCTTTTCAAACTGCTGGGACTCGAACAGGCAGCGGCTGAGCAGCAACGCGGCGCGTGGGGTTGCGGAGGCCGCGCGGTCCAGAAGCGGAACGGCGGCGCGGCAGTCTCCGGCTCGGTAAAGCGCTGCACCGTGTTGAAAAGACGAATCTTCCGTTTGCGCCGAGCAAGCGCAGGCGAGGACCATTGCCACGGAAATCTTCAGCCGCAAGCCGTTAGTATAACTGGCTGGCGCATTAAAATAGCTTTCGGAACGAATTTGGGCGCCGCCGCATCGCTGTTAGTGGAAGGAGGCGGTGATGACAAAAAGGATTCTGACGTTGGCTCTCGTTTTGGCGTCGTTCGCGGCGCTGGCTCCGGCGGCGGTGGTTTATGGAGGGTACGGATACGGTCGTCCGTACGTCGGCCCGCGTTATTACTACGGCCCCAGGGTTTATGCGGCTCCGTACGTCGCCCCTTACGTCGCGCCCGCGCCGGTGTATGTCGGTCCTTATTATCGATACGGCTACCGCTACGGATACGCGCCCCGGTATCACGGCGGCGGGTACCGCTACTATCGCGGCTACCGCCGTTAGATCATTCCTACACGAGGAAAGATGCCCGGCGGAGCAGTAGGGTTCCGCCGGGTTTGTTGTTTATACTGGCACCATGAGCACCGATACGAGGAGTCATGTTCACGCCCTGATCGACCAACTGGCGACGCCTCAGTTGACCGCACTGGAGACGCTGCTCGAGTCGCTGGTCGATCCCGTGTCGCGGAAACTGGCCGAGGCTCCCATCGATGACGAACCGCTCACCGAAGGGGATCGTGTGGCGCTCGCCGAGTCCGACGAGTGGCTCAAGAACAATAAGCCCATCCCGCTCGAAGAGGTTCTCGCCGATTTTGGGCTGACGATGGACGATTGGGCTCGGATGGGAAGCACGCCCCTGTCAAATGGGTAGACGGGTCACCTTCGCGGATCGGGCGAAGACCGATCTGCGGGCGATCCCTCAGGAGACCGCCATCCAGATTCTCCATACGCTTGCGCGATTCCTCGACTCTGAAGACGGCGACGTGAAAAAGTTGCAGGGCATCGTGCCGCCGCTATACCGGCTGCGCGCGCAGGATTATCGGGTGATGTTCCGGGACCGCGGCACGCATATCGAAGTGACGCGGGTCCAGAATCGGCGGGATGCGTACCGATAACCCGATGGTAGGCGGAAGAAGCGCGGGGGAAGTTTTTCGCTGAGCTCTACTTCGACCGCATGACCACGACGCGTTGGACATCCTGCTGGTTCTTGCACGGAATCTCCACCAGTTGATCCTCATAGCCCGGAAGCGAGAACATGAATCTCCCTGTCTCGCCCTCACGCACGGTCAGCCGCAGACGGCCGTAGCGATCCGCTGCGATCACTTGGGGACGGCCCTCCTCTGTCACTCGGGCTTCTGCGAGCTTCGTCCGCTCGGTTGAAACAACTCTGAACTCGGCGAGGCAGAATTTCGACATCCTAAAACCGCGGAGATTTCCTTCGTTTCGTTGAAGACCGTGTAAATGTTGTGAATCGTGACGTAGCTGCACTCCTTTGGCCCGATGCGGAATCGTATGCGCTCCGAAATTGAGGTCGCAAATGTACGCCTCGCCCTTCATGGTGAGCTCCTGCTCGACTTCGCCGTCTTTTGTCGAAAATCACCACGGGAGCGGCCGCCGGTTTGCCTGCACTCGTCACAATCTTGAGGTGCAAAGCCGCAGAAGTCCGCTGCCGCAACCTTCAGCGGCAGCAGAACCCCGAGTGCGAGCAGGGCCCGCATTTTACGGCAACGTCGCCGGCTTCGCGCTGCCGTAGTACAACCCATTGAACAGCAGCTTATACGTCCCATGCGGCTGATCCCGGAAATTCACCTCCGGCCCCAGCAGCACCACTTTTCCTTCGCCCACCGACGCCTCCGCGATCGCGGTGCCGCCGTCCAGATACTGCTGGCCCCAGGCCCAGCCGCTGGCGAGCACATCCGAGCCCTCGAACCAGCCCACCGGGTTGGTTTTCTTCTCCGCCGTCGGCTCAATGCGGAACACCGGGCTATTGTCGTAGAACACATCCACTTGCTTCTCCATGCCGTACGCCAACGGATTCGTATTGTCGATGTTGGTGTGAAGCAGCGAGCCGGGGATGTAGAATTTCTCGCCCGGCAGAGGATGATCCTTGCCGTCCGCGCCCTTCTCCGTGAGGTAGTTCTTCACCGGAATACCGAACACCTCGGCCACACTGGTGGAACTGCCGATCGTCACGATCGATCCGCCCGATTCGACGAATTTCTTCAGCGCCGGCATCGTCTTCTCATCCGAGATGCGGCCAATGCGTTCTTTGTATTCGTCCGGCACGTTCTCTGGATTGATGTTGCCGCCGAATCCACCGCCGCCTCCGCGTCCGCCCGCGTTTCCGCGCCGGATCGCGCCGTCGGTGAACACGATCACGTCGAACTTGCTCTTTAAATCACCCGCGTCGAGCATAGCCGGATACACCACCTGGAACGGGAATTCGTAGTTTTCGAACAGCCACCGCGTCCAACCTGAAGGCATGCTGCCGCCGTAGGAATCGTATAGGCCGATGCGGATGGGCTTGAGCTTCATCGCCTCGCCCTTCGGCGCCTCGGCGACTGCGTAAGAGGAAACGCCGATCTCCTTTGCGGCTTTCTGCAACACCGGCAAAGCATTGGTGGACGCCGGAACCCAGATTGTGCCCGTGCCCAGGCTATTGCCGTTCAGCAGAACGTCTTTCTTCAGCCAGTACACGTCGCAATTGGCCGCCAGCAACCGGTTGATCAGCACAAACGAGTTGTTGATCTTATGGCTGACCAGGTAACCTGCCGCCTTGGCGGCCGTGCCGCTGACCTGCGACGGCGGAGGAGGCAGCAGACCGCTGACCTTGGCGAACGGACCGTCAAATCCATCGTAAACGCGGTCGAACACCACGCCCATCTGAATCGCGAGCGTCCATCCGGTGATGTCGTAAGGCCGGTTCGGCGGACCGCCCGGATAGGCGAAATCGTTGGGGTGATCCTGCGGCTCGAACATATCCATCACATGCGGACGGAACGCCTGCGCGGTCTTGACGACGAAAGAACCGGCGGGATAATTCTTGCCGTTCACACTGAACGCCGCCGTCGCTTTCATCACCGTGATGCCGTTTTTCAGCAAAGCGTTCATGAACTCGGTGGCGTTGGCGAAATCCGCCTGATCGGCGGGGATGATGTAACCGCGCGGATCGCGATACTTCGGATCGTGCAGCACTTTTTCGTACAGTTCCGCGGGCAGGCCTCCTCGTCCGCGGCCTCCGCCGCCAGGCCCGATATCGCCGCCTGCGGCCACTTCGGGAGCGCCGCCGCGTCCGCCACGACCCCCGCGTCCACCGGCCGGAGCCGCGGCAGCGGCCGCCGCTTCCAATGCCGCGATGCGCTTCGGCGTGATGGTCCAGTTGTCGCGGCTGCCGCGCTCAATCGAGTTCCGGCCCATCTGATAGATGTTGTACAGCCACGTTTCCCGATACCGCGACGCCAGATCCAGCATGGCGCGGTTGTTGCTCATTTCATATTCGATCGACTGGCGATAGTGCCACTCCTGAGGCACCACAGGCAGCGGCCAATCGCCCTTGGGCAGTTGCTTGTCGGCCACCAGAGGAATGCGCATCGGCGTCGGATCGCCGATGATCTCGGTCAGGATCCCGATCATATTGTGGAAATAGGTCACGGTGCGCAGGCCGCCGTTCCACCAGGTTGAATAATTCGCGCCCGTGCGCATGGCGGATCCGCCTTTGCCTTCCGCAACCAGGCGGCTGTGCATCGCCGTGCCCACCATCTCGATGCCCAGCGGGATCAGCGGGTCGAAGTTATAGTTGAACGGATCGCGGAACGGAGGCATGAAGATCACCGCGCCCGCCGGACCCGTCTGGTGATGGTTGTACATGATCTGCGGGAACCACTCGATGAACAACTGGCGGTTCATGTTGGTGGTTTCCTTCATGTTGGACATGTAAAAGTCGCGATTGTCGTCGTGGCCGACGTATTTGGCGTACAGCCTCGGCAGGCCCGCCATGCTGCGCTTCGTTGGATCCTTCTCGCGCATATACCAGTTGGCCACCAGTTCCTGTCCGTCGGGATTGGCCAGCGTGTAGAGCCCGATCACGTCGTTCAGCAGGCGCATCGTCTCCGGATCGGTGCGGCTGGCCATCTGGTAGACCATCTCCATCTCCTGCTGCGAGCCGACCGTTTCGGTGGCGTGCAGTCCGCCATCGATCCAGACCACGGCCTTGCCTTCGCGCGCCAGCGCGTGCGCCTGCTCGTCTGTCAGGCCCTCGGCATGCGCGAGCTTCTGCGAAATCTCCTTGTAGCGGTCCAGCTTCTTGAGGTTCTCCGGCGACGTGATGATCATCATGTACTGACGCCGGCCTTCTTCCGTCGGCCCGATATCGACCAGCTTGCAGCGGTCGCATTCGGAGGCGATTTTGTGCCAGTACTTATCGAGTTGGGTGTAATTCGCCACCATGTAGTCGTCGCCGATGTTGAAGCCAAGGAAGTCCTTGGGCGTCGTGATCTTCGGCGCGTTCTGCGCGGACGCAAGCGCTGCCGCAAAAGCCGCCGTCAGAGCAAAGCGGAGGGAGAGTCGGGTCTTCATTAGAGTAGAGTGTACCTTGCAAAGACGCCGGGGAGGGCGCGGGCGTAACCACGCCGCCAGAAAAAACCCAATTTCGATTCGATTCAACCACTTCGGCCCTTCACCCGCCCGCGATCGCACGATTCTCGCCTATGTTATGGGCAGGAGTTCATGCGCTCTTCCAACGGAGAGCTGAATCGACCGGAGGGGGAGCCTAGGGAACGCCCCTGAGGGTCTGCGCACGTTGGACGTGACGTCGGACGATACTGGGCCCCTCGCCGTTGCGGGCTGAAGAAACGGACTTCGAGCGGGATCGAAGTAAAACTCCATGCTAAAGGGCCGGCCCGATAAATTCTTTGTTCTTTGAAAATGTGGCCTTCAATCCCGCCCCCGGAAAAGATCCCGGACAACGCGGATGATCGACAGGAAAAACAGAAACGCCGCGGCCACCACCGCGCACTGTGCCAGAAACACAGTCGGCCACAGAAACGCCCGGGGAGGGTCCATTCGCAGAGGACTGAAAATCATCCCCGCCAGGATGAAACCCGGAACTTGGCTCAGGTCCCATGCGCTCACGGTATCGCGCGGGCCCTCCACCGCCTTCATGAGCATCCAGAAGGATTCCAGCGCGATCCCTATGACCGCTGCGGCCAGATAATCGCGGCGTCGGTGCATGTCCGTCATACTCTACTCGTCCCTGAGCGCGGCCACCGGATCGAGCCGCGATGCGCGCCAAGCCGGGACGAACCCGGCTGCGATGGCGCAGAACGCCAGCGTCAGCGTGAGCGCGGCAAAGGTCCACCCATCCAGTTGAATGACTCCGAACAGTACGCTCGACATAGCGCGAAGCATCGCCAGAGCCAACGGAATGCCGATCGCCAGACCAACGCCCCCGATCCGCAGCGCATCGCTCAACGTCATGCGAAGCACCGTTGCCCGATCCGCGCCGAGCGCCATCCGCACACCGATCTCATGCGTCCTTCGGGCCACCGAGTAAGAGATCACCCCGTAAATCCCAGTCATCGCGAGGATCAGGCCGATCAGCGCGTATTGGGTCATGCTGCTGCTCGAGCTGCGCACTCCGGAGGTCTGCACGGTTATGTCCTGCTCCATGGTTTTCACGTCGAAGAGCGCCAGCACCGGATCGATTTTCCAGACCAACCCCTGCACGGGGCGGACCACGCTGGACGGATCGCCGAAAGTGCTCACATAAACCCTCGCATCGGGGCGCACGCGCGGAGACTGGAAAAAAGCGACGTAGGCGCGGGCCTCCGTCTGGTTGCCGAACCAATCCGTCGTATCGCCGCAGACGCCGACCACGGTCAGCCAGCGCGGATCGTCCTTTGAGAAGCGGATGTGCCGCCCGATGGGGCTTTCGCCGGGCCAATACTGCCGGGCGACGCTCCTGCTCAAGATGGCCACGCCCGGATGATCGCGATCGTCGGACCAGGAAATGACCCGGCCCTCGATCATCGGCAGGCGCAGCGTTTCAAAGAACCCCGGACTCACCGCCTGCGTCTGGGGAACCAGTTCGCCCGGCCGAGGCGCCGGACGCCCCTCGATGTACACCGCATCGGCGGGCATGACCGCCCGAATGGCTGCGGCGCGCGCGCCGGGAATCTCCGGAAGATCCTCGAGAAACCGCTGGTAGAACTCCGTCGCGGCTGTCGATCCGGCGTATTTCGGCTGCGGCAGGGAGATCTCCATCATCAGCAGGTGCGCGGTTTCGAACCCCGGGTTGACCTTTAGGAATCGCTTGAAGCTGCTGACCATTGCTCCCGCGCCCGCCAACAGAATCAGCGCCAGAGCGACCTCGGAGACAGCCAGCGCCGTTCGCAGCAGGCTTCGCGACCGCGCGGCTCCGCTCGACCGGCCACTCTCCTTGAGCGAATCGCTCAGCCGTTTGGAGGCTGCCTCGCGCAACACCAGGCTCAGCGAGGGAAGCGCGCACAGGAATCCGGCCGCCAGCGATACCGCCAAAGTCATCAGCACGGTGGTCGTGTCAATGTGAGCGTGTTTCATCCCGCCGACCCAACGGTAAATCTCGGCCGGAATTGTTCGCTTGGAAATCGACAGGCTCCAGGCCGCCAGGTCCAACCCGAGCGCTCCGGCAATGAGCGCGATGAAGCCGCTTTCCACCAGAAGCTGCATCGCGATGCGCGCCCGGCTGGCGCCCATGGCGGTACGGATGGCGAGTTCGCGCTGGCGTCCGGATACCCGCACCAGAAGAAGATTGGCGACGTTGGCGCACGCCAGCAGCAGGACGAATCCGGCAGTGGCGAGCAGGGTCATCAGAAATCGGGCGGTGTAAATCTGCACCAGTTCACTGAGCGGCACGGTTTGCAGGGCGCGGCCTTCATTGGTTTCAGGATGCTCGACGGCCATGCGGCGGCCCAGCGTGGCGAATTCCGCGCGAGCCTGCGCCACCGGCACGCCGCGCTTTAAGCGTCCGATCATCGAAACGGTGCGCGAGCCCCAGTCCTGCCGTTCGGCCGCCGTAAACGCCAGCGGAGCCCAAATCTGCGTGCCGAGCGGAAAATCGAACTCCTCCGGCATCACGCCGGCGATGGTGAACGTTGCGCCATTTAGCGACACCTGTGTCCCCAGCGCCGCCGGATTCGACGCCAGGTGCGTAGTCCAGAAATCGTGGCTGACGACGAGCGCGCCCCTCCGCCCCGCCTGAGCGTCGTCTTCGTTCAAGACGCGCCCCAGAGTAGGCGCAACCCCGAGTGCAGCGAAATATTCAGGCGTCACCAGGCAAGCCTCGATGTGCACCGGCTCGCCGATACCCGAAAGATTCGCGTTCCAGGGGCGAAACGCCGCCAAGGCTTCGAACGACGAACTGCGCTTCTTCAGATCGAGATAATTCGCGGGAGAAACGGCGCCGCGATCGTCAGGTTGGTTGGCTGGAGAATCCCAGACGGTCACGATGCGCTCGAGCCCCGGGTAGGGAAACGGGTGCAGAATCAGCGCGCTGACCCAGATGAAACAAGACGCGTTGACCCCTATGCCCAGCGCCAGCGCCAGGACAATCACGGCAGTGACTCCGAGAGTCTTTTGAAAGCCGCGGAGGGCAAGCCGGATGTCGTCAACCAGGTGGTTCATCGGGATCTCCACCCCTTGATGTAGCAATCATAATGCCCTTTAGAACGGTGATTTTTCACGCTGCCGCGCCGCGGAACTGTCCGGTTATGAGACGGGCTGTCGCATAATGGTCAGGATGCCGACTGGCTGGGCCCAATATCGCCGCGTCAAGCCGTTCCTGATGCCGTACGCGTCGCGGCTGGGTCTGATCCTTGCGATCGGCGTAGCCGCCACCGCGCTCGGCCTGACGCAGCCGTATATTTCGAAACTGTTAATCGACGACGCACTCCTCCGGAAGGACATAAAAGCGCTGGCCTGGGTTGCCGGGCTGATGTTTGGCGTCACGGTGCTCGGGTTTCTGCTGAATATTCTGTCCAGCTATCAGTATGTCCGCGTGTCGGCGGCCATGCTGTTCGACATGCGTCTCGCGCTGTATCGCCATTTGCAGACGCTCTCGCCGAGGTTTTATGCGAAATGGCGCTTGGGTGATTTGGTATCGCGCCTGAACACCGATATCGGCGAAGTCCAGCGCGTTTCGGCCGACACGCTGCTTTCGGTGCTCAGCAACGTGGTGTTCCTGGTGGGCAGTGTAGCGATGATGATCTGGCTCAACTGGCGGCTGTTCTTGTTCAGCGCGGTGTTTGTGCCGGTGAGCGTCTTCACGTTCCGTTACTATCAACGCAAACTGATGGCCTTCACCAAGGAATTGCGCGAGCGCGGCGCGGATCTGGGCAGCCTGTTCGTGGACACGCTGCTCGGCATGCGCACAGTGGTGACGGCGAACGCGGGCGATCGCGAGGCGGAGAAATTTCGCGCCCGCAATAACGCCTTCGTCGATACTCTGCTGCGCCTGCAGATGACGTCCTTTATGTCGGGAGCGCTGCCGGGCTCCATTCTCACCGCCGCCACCGCCGGAGTGTTTCTGCTGGGCGGCTCGATGATCATTCACGGCTCCATGACCATCGGCTCGCTGGTCGCGTTCATGGCCTACCACACGCGCCTGCTGAGCCCGGTGCAAACGATGATGGGGATGGCCGCGAATCTCACCTCGGCGCGCGTGTCGCTGGACCGTATTTTTGAGATTCTCGACGCCAAACCGGAAGTCGTGGAGCGCGCCGGCGCCCATGCCGTCGCCGAGGTTCGCGGTGAGATTGTGTTTGAAGACGTCACGCTGCGGCACGATCGAGCCGATGTGTTAAGCGCCGCGAGCTTCACGATTCCCGCCGGAACCTTCTGCGCGATTCTGGGGCCCAGCGGCGTGGGCAAATCCACCGTGGCCGATCTCCTGGTCCGCCTGCTCGATCCCGATGAAGGCGCGGTGCTGCTCGACGGCCACGATCTGCGCGACCTTTCGCTTGGCAGCCTGCGCGATCACGTAGCGCTGGTGGATCAGGCACCATATCTGTTCCATGCAACCGTTGCCGAGAACATCGCCTATGCACGTCCGGAAGCCCCGCGGGCCGAGATCGAGCGGGCTGGATCGGCTGCAGGTCTCGATGAATTGATCCTCCGCCTGCCTGAGGGCTATGAAACGAACACCGGTGAGCGCGGATTGGCGCTTTCGGCCGGTGAGCGACAGCGGATCGCCATCGCCCGCGCGCTGCTGCGGCGCCCCAGCGTGTTGGTGTTGGACGAGCCGACCTCGGCGCTCGATCCGGAAACGGAGACGATCATCGCTCGCAATTTGCGCGAGCACTTCCGCGGGCATACCGTTGTCGTCATCACGCACCGGCCAGCCCTGGCCGAAATCGCGGATCAAGTCATCCATCTGCGCGAAGGGAAGGCATGGAGCGAAGCCGCATCCGCGTCGCGGTGATCGACAGCGGCGTCAATCCGTCGCATCCGCACATCGCTCGCGTCGATGGAGGCTATCCGGAGAACGATTTTCTGGATCGCCTGGGCCACGGCACCGCGGTGATGGCCGCGATTCAGGAAAAGGCTCCCGGCGCGGAGTATTTCGCGGCGCGCGTGTTCGGGCGTGAACTGCACTCGAATATTGACGCGCTGATTGAGGCGATCGCCTGGGCCATCACCGAGGGAATGGATGTGATCAATCTGAGCCTCGGCACAGCGAACGCCGCGCACGCCGGGAGATTTGCGCCCTTTCTTAAGCGCGCGATTTTCGTTTCGGCCGCGGGCATGTTCCCGGGCGATCTTCCCGGCGTCATTCGCGTTGCGGCCGACGCGACGCTTCCGCGCGAGGAATACAGGCTGGACGACGAAACATTCGTCGCGTCTCCCTACCCGCGCCCCATCGAAGGCGTGCCGCCCGAGCGCAACCTAAATGGCGCGAGCTTCGCCGTGGCCAATATGACCGGCTTCGTCGCGCGAGCCTGCGAGCATATGCAGAGGCTGTCTTACCACGCCGTGTTTCAAGCTCTGCAGAGCAAAAGATGAAATGCGCGTATTGCGGAGCGGCCTATCAAGCGGCAGCCGCTTTTTGAAGGGGCTTGTGCGGGCGCGTGACCAAGCGTGCTAAGAGCAGGCCGACGGCTGATAGCCCGCCCCACGGAGCCAGGCATCGGAGCAGTACACTCAAGCGATGAGCATCCGGCAGCGCTGGCGATCCGTCTGCGATTGGTCGGCCCGCGCATGGGCCAACATCCGTCCCGGACCGGAGACGCGCAAGGGCACGATCTGGGGAGCGATCGTGGTCGCCCTGGGCATCGCCATCTCCTCCGGAAGTTACCTGAAGCTGGGTTATGGGCGTGCGTTCGATGTGACGTTTGCCTTGGTCATCGCCGCGCTTGGGGTGCCCCTGGTGGCGCTGCTCTTCGCACTCTTGATGACCGTTCTGCGCCACCTGCCTCGATTCGCAACGGGTATGGTCGTGGGCGCGCTGGTGCTGACGATGCTTGCGTTCAGCCCCGAATTGGGCTCGCTATTCGGCGGACTCCTTCTGCTGACCGAATGCGTGCTCGGCGCGACCATCGCCACGTTTCTTGCCGGCCATTTTCGCGAGGCGCACATCAGCAAGAAGATCATCACCGTTGTCCTGTTCGTGTGCGCGATTGCCTCGAATATCGTGCTGCTGACGTTTCTGTCGGGCTCAGGGACGGAAAAAGATATTCTGCACGTCGAAAGAATCTCCTCGCCCGATCCACCGGTGCTCACCCTTCCGAATCCATCCGACCCTGGCCCACATTCCGTTCTGACGACCTTCTACGGAAGCGGTTCCGATCTGCGTCGCCCGGAGTACGGCAAGTCGGTGCCGATCAAGACGAAAACGGTGGACGCGTCTCTGTTCGTCAAGGAGTTCAAGGGCTGGAAGGAAAAGCTGCGCCGCCGCTACTGGGGCTTCGGCTTCGACAAACTGCCGCTGAACGGCCGCGTCTGGTATCCGAAGGGCGATGGACCGTTTCCGCTGGTGCTCATTGTCCACGGCAATCACAACATGGCCGAGTTTTCCGATCCGGGCTACGAATACGTTGGCCAGTTGCTGGCCAGCAGGGGTTTTATCCTCGCCTCCGTCGACGAGAATTTCCTGAACGGCTGGATCGTCGGGCCGGAGAAAGAGCAGGCCATCCGAGGCTGGATGCTGCTGGAACATCTGAAGCTCTTTCGCGAATGGAACGATGCTCCGGGCAACGTGTTTTATCACAAGGTGGATGTGAACAACGTCGCGCTGATGGGGCATTCGCGGGGCGGGGAAGCGGTGGCGACGGCGGCTCTGTTCAATACGCTCGCTTATGATCCCGACGACGCGAATATCACGTTTGACTATCACTATCCGATCAAAGCCCTGGTGGCGATCGCTCCCGTGGACGGCCAGTACAAGCCCGCGGGCGAGTTTCGCATCATCAAGGACGTCAGCTACTTCACCATGCAAGGCGCGAACGACTCCGACGTGTCTTCTTTCCATGGCAGCCGCCAGTGGGACCACGTCCGCTACTCGGGCGACGGCGATTTCTTCAAAGCTGAGTTGTATGTCTACGGCGCGAACCATGGCCAGTTCAACACGCGCTGGGGCCGCTACGACTCCGGCATGCCGTTTGGCTGGTTCCTGAATACCAAGCCGTTGCTCGATCCGGAGGCGCAGCGGCAGATCGCCAAGGTCTACATCTCCGCATACCTGGAAGCAACGCTGCATGGCCGCCGCGAATACACGGTCGCGTTCCGCGACTACCGAACGGCCCGCCCGTGGCTGCCGAAGACGTTTTACATGTCGCGCTATCAGGACGCGTCGTATCAGACGGTGGCGAACTTCAGCGAGGATCCCGACCTCACCACCACGACGTTGGCGGGTGGCCGCATCAGCGCGTCGAATCTATCCATCTGGAAGGAGGCACGGATTCCGTATCGGAACGGAGATCGCGCCTATAACGGCGTGTTTCTCGGCTGGAACCGCGCGGCGAATGCACCGGTGCCCGATTTCTCTATCACGCTGCCCGACGGCTTTCATCCTCGCCCGGTGCTGATCCTCTCGCTCGCCGTAACCGATGAGAAGGCTCCGCTGCCCGGCAAGCACGACGACGAAGACAAGGATAAGGACAAGAAGGACAAAGACAAGAATGAGAAGCCCGAGGTCACCGATTTCGGCATCGAACTGGAAAGCCGCGACGGCGCCACGGCCGAACTGCCGCTGAGCCGCTTCGGCGCTTTAATGCCGCCCTTTAAAGCGCGGTTGCTGAAGCTGCAGTTCATGGACGATTTCGCTTACAAGAAATCCTCGGAGCCGGTTTTTCAGACCTTCGAGATCCCCGTGGCCGATTTCCCGAACATCGACCCCGCGAAGCTGAAGACAGTCCGCTTTAAGTTCGATGCAACGCCGATGCGGGTGGTGATCCTCAGCCAGATGGGGTTTGAAAACGGACTTCAGAACAAAATGTCAAAGTCGCCGCGGTAGCGCCGGTCGTAATTGCCGAAGAAGACGCCGTAGCTCGGGTCGGCGATGTTGTTGTGAATCGCCAAGGCGTTGAAATGGTTCGTCATGTTGAAGATCGAAAGCGACAGGCGTACTTTATACTTCGGGCTTACCTTGAAGTCCCTGGAAATTCGCACGTCCGCTGAGAAGAAGTTCGGGTACCGGCTGTTATTGGGCGTGCCCACGTAATTCTGCATCGCGTCGAACTTCGCGTAAGGAAACCCGTTCCGGTATTCCACGATCGGCTGCAGGCTGAGATTCCAAACATGCGGGTTCAAATGTCCCCAGACGAGAAAACGGTTGGGCAGGTCGGCTGGAAGGGTGGTGTAAACATTGGGGCGGATTATCGGAATCGGATAATTGCCAAGGAACAGGTCAAACGTATTGAGGTTCCCCTGGGCGTCGCTGCGCGTGTAGGCAACATCAAGCTGCTGATCGCTTTTCCAGGTCAGCTTTGAATCGACCACGAGTTGCCGGTAGCGCGACTTGCCGTTGCCGTTCAGCACCACTTCATTCGTATCCGCAGATGTTTCCTGTTCGAAAACCACCAGGCCCAGGGAACTGCTGTCCGTATAAACAGCCCGGACGCGTGCCAGCTTGGGAAATTTGTGCTCCAGCTGAAGGTTTACAGTCACGCCGCGCGGGGAGAAGGCGCCGGCGACCTGCTGGCCATGGACAAAAAACGATCGCGGACCGGTGACGCTTCCGATGACGTTGATGTATTCAATTGGGCTCCCATTGATCGTTCCGTCCGGGTTGAAGTTCGTGATGGTCCGCAGAGGGTAACGCCCGAACGTGTAAATATCCAGCGGCAGATGATCGTAGAACAGGCCCGATCCCGCGCGAAATACGGTGCGATGATCGGAGAAAAGGCTCCAGGCGAAGCCTACCCGGGGACCGACGCGAAGGCTGGAAGCGAGCCTCTGATGCTCGATGCGCGCCCCGTAATCGATCGAAAACGACGGCGTGAGCAGCCAGTGGTCCTGCACGAAGGCGGTCACTTCGAGATCCGAGCGATTGAACGGATTCTGGTTGGTGAAGTCGATTCGCTGGGTGAGGATGCCGGAAGCGTCGTGAATGCTCACGGAGCGATAGGTGAAGCGGCCAGCATCACTGGAACCCGTCAGTGACGATCCAATCTTGACCAGATGCGTTCCGAGACCCTTCAAGGGCGCAAGCGACCATGCCTCCAGCCATTCGGTGCGACTGGCGTTGCGATTCTGCGTTCCGAAAAAGTTCCCTTGGTTTCCCTGCGGCGCGAGGATCATGCCGGCGTCGCCCTGCGCTCCGATGACCACATCGAATTGCTGCACGGAAACGCTGCTGTCGAGCGTGCCGTTCAGGATTCCCAGATGGTGCGCGAGCGTGCCGACGTAATTGTGCTGCGCGTAGCTGGGCGTCACCGGTTGCGGATTAAAGTAATCCGGATTGACGAAATTCGTGTGCTGCGGGCTGATATGCATCGTCGCCGTGAGAAGCTGGCGGTCAGAAATGATGAAATCGAGCTGGGTAAAGGAGTTGACCGATTCCTGCTTGGACTCGTTATGCGGATATCCCAGCGTGCGGTTGGGAACCTTGTCGAGAATGTATTGCAGGGAGGAGATGAAATACAGGCGGTTGGCGATCAGCGGTCCGCCGAACACGGCGCGCGGAGTCTCGTTCCGGATGCCCATCAAATGAAAGCTTCGGACGCGAAAGTCGGGGAACGGATCGTTCAGTTCCGCGTGCCACTTCTCGCCGCCGCGTCGCGTCTCCACCGCGACGACGCTTTGCGTGAACCGTCCATATTGGGCGAGAAAAGGCGTCATCAGAACGTTGACGGTTTCGATGCTGTCGATGGGGATGGTCTCGCCGAACTTCCCGGTGGCCGGATCGGTGATGTCCGTCTGATTCACCACCATCGCGCTCCGCTCCTGCCCGGTGCTGTTGATTTTTAACTCGCCATCGGGAGTCCGGACGACTCCCGGCACCAGGGGCAGCGTATCGTCCACGGTGGCGGGGTTCGTCGGCAGTTGCTTGACCTCGGCGGGGACCAGCACGGTGTCCTGCGACGCGCTCTGTTCCACGGGCGGAGGAGGTTCCACCACGTCCACGCTGGTGGTTTGAACCGAAAGATCCAGCGCCACGGTGACGCTGACATTCGCCCCGCTTTTTACCTGGGCGATCTTCGCCCCGGTCTGAAACCCTTCCTTCGAGACAGTGACCTCCCAAATGCCGCAGGGCACCTTTTCGAAGCTGGCGGAGCCGCGCGTTGTGGTCGATTTTTTCCCCAGGGACGCAGATCCGGAGCCGACAGACACGAGTGCGTCGAAGATCTCGCTCTCCTGGGAGTCGATGACGATGACGCGCAGCTCGCCGGGAGTGCACGATTGGCCATCGATGGAAGACATTGCAATCGCCAGGCAGGCTGCCGCCGCCCAGCTGATAGAGCTTTTCCGTCCTGTCAACTTCGTCCCCGTCTCAACTCAAGAACCGGTCCCCCACCGGCTCAAGGAAATTCATGATAACAACCGCGGGAGTGTATCCGCGCAGGGACGTTCAAGCCGCCTTCAATCGTTAAGAAATGGTAGGGCAGGCGGTTCCGCCTGCCCTACCCCATCGACCCGGCGGTCGATGCCGCACGCCAGCGGCGCGCCACATTCTTGCGCTTCAATTCTCCGTCGGCGTCTTCGACATGTGGTCGATCACCACCACGTCCAGCGGAGCCTTCCGCGGCTCCAGCCTTAGACCGGCTTTTTCTAAAGCCGTGAGCAGTGAATCGCCCGACGATTCCATCAGCTTCAAGGCCTCGGGCGGCAGCGTGACCCCAGCAGCGACCGCGGAGCGGATCAGCATGGCCCGATAATCTTCCGCCGTGAACTCCAGTTCCAGGTCGTATGCGCCCTCGACACCGGTAATGTCCACCACCGGGCGATCCTCGAATCGCGCCAGCGTTTCGGCGAGCTGCGCCATGGTCAATTTACGGGCGACGAACTTGTTGTCGGCCAGCGAAAACGAGGATCCGTTCCCCATGTTGATATTCACACCCCTGGGTCCGCCTCCGCCGGTGACGTTCACCGCGGGCCTGGGAGCCTCGTCGGTTTGGGGCTGCGCGTCCTGTGGCGTCGGCTTCGCTTTCAAGCCGCTTTTGGCCACGATCAGCGCGTACACCGGAAAGTCCTTCTTCTCCTTGTGGGTTTTCAGCTGAAACCGTTCCACCAGCAGGGCCTGCAGCATCTCCGGCACCTGATCCTCCTTGGCTCCGGCGGGTATTTTCGCGGAAATATCGTACCGCTCCGATCCGATCCAGTCCGGGCCGGAGATTTGATAAATCTTCACCCGAAAGGCAACGGTGAGGTAGTCCTTCAGCCCCAATTGCGAGCATCGCAGTTGCGAACCGTCTAAATGTACGCCTACTTCGACGTGCTCGGCTCCGGGAGGGGCCGACGGCCGGATGGATGCGACCTCAAACGTCTGTCCAAAAAGGGTAGCTCCCGCGAGTACTGCCAGAATGAACTTCATGCCTGAATCGTAGCAGCGAACCGGAGCCGGCCGTGCAACGAATCGGCGAGTTCACGCCGATTACCGGCGAGCGGCGCTTATTCGAAACGCAGCGCCTGGATCGGGTCGACGCGCGTGGCCCGCATCGCCGGCACGTATCCTGCCGCGATCGCGACGAAGGCGATCCCGATGGTCGCCAGGACGATGGTCATCAGATCGTTTGGCGCGATGCCGTAAAGCTGCGCCTTCACGAATCGCGTCAGTCCCCAGGACGCGGCGAGGCCCAGCCCGATGCCGATGCCCACCAGCACCAGCACTTCCTTCATCACCAGCCAAACCACGTTGCCGGTGGCCGCGCCCAGTGCCATGCGGATGCCGATTTCGCGCGTCCTGCGCGCCACGGTGTACGCCATCACGCCGTACAATCCAATGGAGGCCAGCAGCGTGGCGAGCATGCCGAACGCGCTCGAGAGGCTGGCAACCAGGCGCTCCGTCACCAGCGAATTGTCCACCTGCTTTTCGAGCGTCTTCATGTCAACCACTGGCAGCGTCGCGTCCACCTGCTGGACGGTGCGGCGCGCGGCGGCGAACGTCTGCTCCGGATCGCGAGCGGTGCGGAGGTACACGGACATGCCGAGGGTGAACTCCATTTGCTCATATGGCCGGACCATCTCAATGGGCACATCATCCTTCATGCCCTCGTATTTCATGTCGCGGAAAATGCCCACCACTTCGATGTCGGTTTTGGTGCCCGGATCGCCGCCCATGCCCATGCGGTGGCCCAGGGCGCGGCCTTCCGGAAAATACTTGCGCGCGAATTTTTCATTGATAATGCATACCTTGGGCGCGTCCTTGCCCGCGTCGGAGGGCCGGAAATCGCGTCCCTGCAGAATCGGCACGCCCATGGTTTTGAAATAGCCGGGCGAAACAAAATTCATGTGCGGATCAAGGTCTTCGTTGGGTTTCGCCTTGTACGTGTCGATGGAAACGGAGCTGTCCCACTCGTTACCCTCCATCACCGGCATAATGGCGAACGCGGCGGATTCGACGCCGGCCAGCCCGTTCAGGTTCTCGTACAACTGGCGAAAAATCTCGCGGCTGCGCTCGGGTTTATATCCGTTCAGCGGAGGGTCGATGGCGAACGTCAGAAGGTTCTTCGTGGTGAATCCTGGGTCGAGATTCTTCAGGTTTTGCAAGCTGCGAATGAACAGCCCTGCGCCGACCAGCAGCAGCAAGGAGAGCATCACCTGCGCGACCACCAGCGCTTTTCTCAAGCCGATGGAAGCCGTGCTGGTGACCGCGCCCACCTGGTCCTTCAAGGTCGGCGCCAGGTCCGGGCGCGTGGCTTGCACTGCCGGAACCAGGCCGAAAATAATGCCGGTCAGCAGCGAAGTGCCGAGCGCGAACAGCATGATCCGCCAGTCCGGCGTGGCGGAAATCGTCAGAGTGTTGGTGGGGCCCGGGGGCATGAAGCTCAGCAGCGTGCGGTCGATCCAGACGGCCAGCAGCAATCCGGCCGCGCCGCCCGTCAGAGACAGCAGCAGGCTCTCGACCATGAGTTGCGAAACGATCTGGCCTCGGCTCGCTCCCATGGCCAGCCGCACCGCGATCTCCTTTTGACGCGCGGTGGCGCGCGCGATCAGCAGATTCGCTACATTGGCGCAGGCGATCAGCAGCACCAGCGCCACAATCGCCATCAATACCAGCAAGGGGCTGGAGACCTGCTTTCGCAGCCCCGATCGTCCATTGGCGGCGGGCAATAGATCGATCCACATGCGGAGAAACGCCTGCTTGGTCTCCTCGGCGGCGTGGGCGAAATCCTTCTCCTGAACCTCCATTTCCAGCATTTGGTGCATCAGCGGCTGTAATCCGGCCTTGGCCTGCTCCACCGTGATGCCTGGCTTCATGCGCCCGTACGCATTCACCCAGCGGTTGCGCCGATTCCTCAGATCGTAAAAGCCAATCTGATCAACCTGCAGTTTCATCATCACCGGCACGCGGATTTGCGGCGATTGCGTGGGGTCTGTTCCGTCGAATCCGGCCTGGCTCACGCCCACCACGGTGAATGGATAGCCGTTCAGCACCAGTTTCCTGCCGATGACGCGGGGGTCGCCCGCGAAGCGGCTGATCCAGTACCGGTAGCTCAACACGGCGTAGGGCGCGCCTCCGTCGCTCCGGTCATCGGAGGGGTCGAATACGCGGCCGATTGCCGCGTGGACGCCCAGCACCGGGAAATACGTGCCGGAGACCAGTTCGCCCGAGATGAGTTCGGTCTTGCCGTCGAAGTTGAGGCTGAAGGTCATATCGTCGCGGCAGAACATTCCGCTGAAGACCTGATTCTTATCGCGAAAGTCCTCGTACATCGGATAGGAGATCTTGTTGGCGCCGTTGTTGCTGCCGTAATGCTGCCCGCGTCCCCAGAGAAGAACCAGCTGCCGCGGATCTTTCACCGGAAGGAGGCGCAACAGCACCTGATCGATGAGCGTGAAGATCGCCGTGTTCGCGCCGATGCCGAGAGCAAGGGAGAAAACGGCTACGGTGACGAAAACAGGGGACTTGCGGAATGTCCGCAGAGCGTAGCGAAGGTCGTTGAGAATGTGGCCCACGGGAGACTGTACCGTCCGTAAAGGTAAACGTTACAGGTGGCCCGAAGTTCGCAAAAAGATTTTACAAAGCGAGAGATTTGGAATCTTCTCCCGGTTGGATGACATCCATGCGCCCATGAACTCCTTATCGCTTTGGATTGCTGCCGTCGTAGTGACGGCGGCGCCTGGTTTTGCCGGCGAGGCGAAGAACGATTTCGACCCGGACGTCGATTTTTCGCGCTTTCATACGTTCAGCTTCATCGGGGGCAAAGATATTGGAAGATCCGGTTGGCTGGACGAACCTGAAATGCGAGAGCGTTTTAAGAATTTCATCAGCGGGGCGCTGGAAGCGCGCGGTCTCAAGGAAGTTCCGAAGGACGCGAACTACAGTCTGGCCGTGCGCTATTGGGTGGCCCGACGGCAGAAACAGGACGTGACCGTGATCGACTATATGAACCCGATGGCTTGGGGCGGATATCCACCCTACTGGACAGGGATATGGGATTACTCTTACGAGGAATACGTGGTCAACAATTACGTCGATGGGACCTTGGTGATCGATCTGATCGATCCGGCGACTAAGGAATTGGTGTGGCGAACTTTTCTGCGGCAGAAGATTGAGGATCGCGACAAAGCTTACCGTGAAGCGAAGAAGAATTTGATGAAGGCGATGTCCGTCCTACCGCCTTCGGCTGATGAGAAAGAGAAGATGCGCCAAGTTCGGGCAAAACTGGACGCGAAGTATCATTAAGCTCGTGTTCACGCGCCGGCAGCGGCCTTTTTGGAGAACAGCTTGCCGAAGCCCACCTCGCGCACCGCTGCCATTCCCAGCGCCGCGCGCACTGCTTCTTCCGAATTCCGATAGCGCGGCAGCAAGCGGAATTGCAGGTCGGGCTTATCGCCTTTGGGCAGCACGATGCAGGGGTACAAAATTCCGCGGCCGACCTCATATGCTGAGGCGTCCTCCAGGCGAACGCGCTTCAACGGGCCGAACGTCATCCGCCGATAGCGAAACTCCAGGATGCCGTTGGCGTCGCGCGACAACCGGCCCAGCGTCTGTCGAGGGATGCCCTGCATCTTTCCCACCGTGAAGGCTCGCACCGTATTGCTGGGTGATTCTTTGCCCCCCAGCGCCAGGGCCAGAACATCCCAGGCGAACACCCAACCGAGGATCAACAGCCGCAGCGCGAACCAGAACAGCAGAGCGCAGACGCAGATCACCGTCAGCGATGCAATCAGGCCCAGCGTCGGACTCAGGATGGCGCATCCGGCCACCGTCAGGAGCACCACCGCGCGAAATAGCTTCACGGCGAGGTCGAAATAGGGCACCGGGCTCAGTAGCGCCAGGACGTTGGCCGCATGGCCCACTACCCAGACCACCAGCGTGATGATGGTCCCGGCGGTCAGCATCGCCGCCACCGCGCCCAGATGGCCCGCGGTCTCGATCATCCCAGGCGCGGCCGCATACACCGGCGGCACAATCAGCGCCGAGATATCGCGAATGCCGGTGAGCCTCGCCACCTCGTGAACCATCACGGGAAACGCCAGCAGCACCAGCGCGGCTTTATTGACGATGAGAATCTCGACGGCGTCCAGAGGTTTCTTGAGCAAAGGCACCGCGCCGCCGACGGAATCCTTGAAGAAAATCAAGACCAGAAGAATGCCGATGGGAATCCAGAAGTGAGGTTTGGAATAAAAGGGCAGCGCGGCGCGAGCTTCGGGCGCCGCGCGCACGTAATCGTAAATGCCCAGGAGGCAGACGCCCAGCAGAGGAGAGATCGCCGTGCTGGTCACGGTCGCGATCGCCGTCGAAACTTCCTGACCTTTGGTGAGGACGTCAGCGCTGGATTTCGAGGCAACAGCCGGCGCGGCCCAGGAAACGGCGGACAACCACAAAACCGCCACCCCAGGCGCATCGCCGGCATGGAATTACGCTCCCTTGCTGAGGAAGCTTTTCAGCAGGCCGCCGGCCAGGGATGAAAGATCGGTGCCTACGCCCGGCATCTGGCCGTTCTGCGAAATCGCGCTCATCACTTGAGGCAGATACTGTGCGATGGTCGCAGAAGCTTCCTGCGGATTGATGCCCAGTTTCCCGGCAACGGCCGCGATGTGCTCCTCGCCCAGCACGCTCTGGATCTGATCGGCCGAAACGTTCAGGTTTTCGCCCGGCCCGGCCCAGGATTGCACCAGGTGGCCCAATCCGCCAGCGTGAAACTGTTCGGCCAGACCGGCCGCGCCGCCCGGGTGATTCTGCAACATCTCCAACACGGCTCCCGCCGCGCCGCCCGCGCCGCCGCTACCGCCCAGCATGCCTGCAACGCTGTCGAGGAGGCTCATATTATTTCTCGTTCTTCGCTTTGCGGGCTCCCATGGCGATGGCGTCCTTTTCAGACATGAACTTGCCCTCTTTTGTCGCGCCAAAGTACTGGCTGGAGCTGTCGTGATACACCTTGGACGACGTGTTCACCCAGACCTGGCCGGAAGCTTTCGCCGCGGCGATCTGCGCGTCGGTGGCGTTCTTCGTCGCGCCACCCTTGGTCTTCACTTCCGTGGTGGCCTTGCCCGCGGGCGCCGTGGTGGCAGTCGTCTTCGCAGCCGGCGCTTCCGTGGTGTTTTTCTTCGATTTCGTGGTCTTGGTGGTGGAGGTGTCTTGATAAGGCGCCGCGAAGGCAAACGTCGCCATGCTAGCGGCCATCAGAATCGAGCTCAGCAGCACCGTCGTCTTGTTAATCTTCATTGTCCCCGTATTCTCCTCTTAGCTTTGTAGGAATCGTGATCCCGGGCTGTAGGATAACCCGGCCACCTTCCCTTAGCAAGAGGATCTGTACGGGGATTAATGTTAAGAACAACGGCAAAATTCGGGCCGCTACTCTTCTTCTTCCTCTTCGCCCGCGCGGGCCGCCTTCGCCGCTGCGATGATCTTTTCGGCCTGCAGAGGCGGGACGAAATCGTAGTGGTCGAACTCCATGGAGAACGATCCGCGGCCCTGGGTCATCGACGTTAAATCGTTCAGATAATTCAGCATTTCCGCCATCGGCACCTGTGCGCGGATGATCTGAGTGCCGCCCTTGGTATCCATGCCAGAAATACGCCCGCGGCGCCCGTTCATGTCGCCCATCAGATCGCCGGCGAACTCCACCGGGGCCTGCACCTCGACGTTCATGATCGGCTCGAGCAGCGAGGGCTTCGCCGCTTCCATCGCAGCGCGGAACGCCTTTCGCGCGGCCAATTTGAAGGACATTTCCGACGAGTCGACGTCGTGATAGGAACCGTCGTAGACGACCACCTTGAAATCCACCACCGGATACCCGGCCAGATATCCCTTTTCGGCCGTCTCCAAAATGCCTTTCTCGATGGCGGGGATGAAGTTCTTCGGGATCGCTCCTCCGAACACCTCATTGGCGAATTCGAATTTGCCGCCGCGAGGCAGGGGCTCCATCCGGATCCAGCAATCGCCGAACTGGCCGTGCCCGCCGGTCTGCTTCTTGTGGCGGCCCTGCACCTCGGCCCGGCCGCGGATCGTTTCGCGATACGGAATTTTGGGCGCGTGCAGCGCCACTTCCACGCCGTAGCGCTTCTTCAGGCGGCTGACGATGATTTCAATGTGCTGCTGCCCGCAGCCGGCCAGCAAGAACTCCTTGGTCTGCGGATCGCGATAGAACCGCAGGGATTTATCCTCTTCCAGAATCTTGTGGATCGCGTTGCCCATGCGATCCTCGTCGTTGCGCGTCTTTGCGGCGATGGCATAGGCAATCGACGGCTCCGGCAGACGCACTTCCGGATACTCGATGGGCGCGGCCTTGTCGGCCAGCGTATCGCCGGTCAGCGTGTCGCGCAGTTTCGCCACGCCGCCGATATCTCCGGCATTTAGCTCGGTCACCGGCTGGAGAGTTTTTCCAAAAATCGCCCCGATGTGGGACAGGCGCTCGTCGACGCCCGACCGTGAGTTGACCAAGTGCGCGTCGTTCTTCACGATGCCGGAGATTACGCGGAAATAAGTCACGCGGCCGGCGAACGGATCGGCCACTGTCTTGAACACGAACGCGGAGGGTGGCTCCTTGCCGCTGATCTTCCGCTCCACTTCCTTGCCGTTCGACTCTCCTTTCCAGGTCCCGCATTCGGCCGGATTGGGGAAATGTTCGTTGATGAAGGAGAGGATCAGATCGCTCCCGGTATTGTTGAGCGCGGAGGCGCACAGCACCGGGAAAATGCGCCGCGCCCGAACCCCTTCGCGAAGCCCGTCAAGGATGTGTTCCACCGGAAGCGTGCCCTCGGCGAAAAACTCCTCCAGGAGTTCGTCTTTGCCCTCGGCCACCATTTCGACCAGAGCCTCGTGCCCCGCCTTGGCCGCGTCGGCCATGGCGGAGGGAATCTCCTCTTCCTTGCCGCCGATCACGGCCTTCATCGTCACCAGATCCACCACGCCCTTGAAATCGCGCTCGGCGCCGATGGGCAAATGTACCGGCACGGCAGTGCGTCCGAACGCGGCCTGAACGCTTTCCAGCGTCCGCTCATAGCTCGACCGCTCCCGGTCCAGCTTGTTGATCACAATGGCGCGCGGCAGCACGAATTCGTCGGCGAAGTTCCAGACCTTTTCCGTCTGCACCTCGACGCCTGAGACGCCATCCACCACCACTAGAGCCGCGTCGGCCGCGATCAGCGTCCCGCGGGTGTCGTTGATGAAAATGTTGAACCCCGGCGTGTCGATCAGATTAATCTTCTTGCCCTTCCATTCGGTAGCGGCAACGGCGGAGGAAATCGTGATCTTGCGCGCGATTTCTTCATCGTCGAAGTCCGTGATCGTGTTCCCTTCATCGGGCTTGGTGAGCCGGGGGGTGGCGCCCGAGGTGAACAGAAGGGCCGCGGTGAGGGCCGTCTTGCCGGAATGTCCGTGGCCTACCAGGGCGACGTTCCTGATATCGCCCGTTTCGTAAACTTTCATCGTAGAAAGTCTCCCTTAACGTAGTTGTAAAACGAGGATCGTATCACAAACGGCTCGGCGCCGACGCGTCTCGGCGCATAAAATCGATGTTTGTTGCGTTCCTGGCGGCGCCGGGTTTTCGTCTGCAGGGACTTGGTGTAAGATCAATTGCCATGAAGCAACGACTCGCATTTGTTACTGTCCTCGGCATCCTCGCGGGCGCGTCCGGCATGGCGGCCGAACAAAAGACAGTCACCGGATGGGTGCTGGATTCAGCCTGTGCAATCACCAAAGGACTGAAAAAGCCTATTAGTGCCGAGTGCGCCGTGGCGTGCGCCAAGAAAGGATCGCCGCTGGTCATTTTGGAGGACAACGGCACCATTTTCTGGCCGATCGCGGACACGATGCCGGCCGAGGGGCAAAATGAGAGGCTCCTGCCGTTTGCGGGCAAGCGCGTTACGGTGACGGGCAAGACCTATAAGCAGGGTGGATCCAACTCGATTGTGATCGAGAAGGTCGCCGAAGCCGGCAAGTAGGCAGTTTCGGGCCTGTGGCGCACGCGCTAATGCGTGCCGCGTCGACCCTCGTGTCGATGCCCGGGCGTCGAGAAGAATCTCGACCCGGCACGCAGAGAGAGCTTGCGCCACAAGGGGCCGAGAACACGATCCTAGAGCAGGTTAAACGTGACCTGGATCGTCGCATAAACGGCGACCGGCGCTCCCTCCTTGCGGCCAGGTCTGAACACCCACCTCCGCACCGCTTCGACTGCCTCCTCATCAAGGCCCAACCCCAGCGATTTGACTACTTTCAAGTTTCGCGTTTCTCCGTATTGGTCCACTACAATCGAAAGCGCGACGGTGCCCTGCCATTTTGCCTTACGAGCCTCCTCCGAATACTCCGGCTCACACTTGAAAATCAGAGAAGGTTGAGAAACGCCGCCACCAATCCGGTATATGCTCCCGCCTTCCATCGGGTCCACGACTTTAGGCTCAGGTGTCATCCCGCCTGGACGTTCCATTGCCAGCGTGGGCGGCCCGGCAGGCTGACCCTGAATCGGCGTAATCGAAGGCAAAAGAATCGCGGACATCTTCGCGCTCAATTCCACGGCGCCGTTCTCATCATCAAGGGCGCCGGAGGCATCGCCCAGCTGCTTTCTGCACGCGGCGCGGCCTCGATACGCTTCCACGGTGGGGAATGCCGCAATCACTTGACTGTAATCCGGAATCGACAGATCACAATGTCCGGAAAGACTGTGGGCATTGGCACGCTGAAGGTAAAACATCACGTTGCGCGGCTTTATGCCGAGCGCCGCGGTCAAATCGGCGATTTCCTCATCGTGCCTGTTCAGACCGCCGTACGCCTCCGCACGTTTTGCGTACGCGCTCGCGTCAGACAGCGTCAGCCCAATCGCCTTGGTTAAATCATTGATGGCTGCCGAGTACTGGCGCAGCTCCAGATAGGTCACCCCACGGCCATAATAGGCAGCGGCGAAGTCGGGCTTCCGCGCGATGGCCTCCGTCAGGTCCAGGATGCGCTGGCCCTGAGGCGACGGTTGCGCGATCGCGAAAGTGGCGAGCAAAATAGGCAAGAAAGCGGAGCGCATTGCTGCAATTCTTGCATAAAGGTTTCACTCGGAGCCAGGGCCTACGGGGCCACAAGGCTCAGGCCCACAAGGGCTAAGCTGGATATGTTGAGTCATCTCTCCCTAATGCTCGGCCTTACGTCCTATTTTGATGACAGTGGTTCTCATGACTACTCCCCGCTAATCGCGATCGGCGGCCCGACTCTAAGCCGGATATAAGCTCGGCAACTCAAGAGACGCTGAGGACTAGGGGACGGACGAAACCGTCCCATTGCTTTGAGCACTTTCGTCCGCCGGACGATCATATGAGCTCATTTCTCCCGAAAGTGTGACCCGATTCCCGTTCCGGCGCGAGACCGGGAATGTCTCGCCCCAGTAACCTATCGGCACTCTTGTCGATGCCTGGGCTGTGATGGGAATTGGGCAGGCGTCGAGAAGAGTCTCGACGCGGCACGCAAAGTGCGTGCGCCACGAGTACCGTTAGGGCTCTGGTAGGCGCGGCTGGACTCGAACCAGCGACCCTCAGCTTAGAAGGCTGATGCTCTATCCACCTGAGCTACGCGCCCGTCACTTCGATGGTAGCAATGCGGAAACGCACCGTGCTAGCCTAACCTACTTATGAGATTGCTGCCGTTGCTCGCTTTTTCCACGGCCTTGCTCGTTGCGCAGCCCCCCACTCCCGAGTCCGTCCTTGGCCACAAACCGGGTGACGATTTCTTTCTCGCCACCTACGACGAATCGCTCGGCTACTTCCAGAAACTCGCGGCTTCCACGAATAAAATGAAGCTGGTGCGCGTGGGCAAAACTACGCGCGGAGTGGACTGGTACGTCGCCGTCATTTCGTCCGCGAAGAATCTGGCGGATTACGACAAGTACAAGGAAACGTCGAAGAAGCTGGCGCTGGTGCGCGGCCTGACCGACGCCGACGCGCGAGCGCTGGCTCGTACGGGGAAAGTGATCGTCCACATCGATGGAGGCCTGCATGCCACCGAGGTTGCGGGGGCGCAGCACACCATTCAACTGGCCTACAACCTGGTGACGAATACGGATGCCGAGACCACTGCGATTCTCGACAACGTGATTCTGGTCCTGTGGTTCTCCATCAATCCGGACGGCCAGAATCAGGTGGCGAAATGGTACCGCTCGAACATCGGCACGCCGTACGAGGTGAGCCCTGTGCCGGGCCTGTGGCAAGAATACATCGGCCACGACAACAACCGCGACGGCTACATGAACAACATGGTCGAATCGCAGACCATTACCAAGGCCGTGCTCGATTATTACCCCGAGGTTTTCTACAACCATCACCAGACGGCTCCGTTCCCGGCGCGCATCTGGATTCCTCCCTTTGCCGAGCCGATCTCCGCGAATCCGCATCCTCTAATGTGGCGCTGGGTGAATAAATTCGGCACCGCGATGGCCGCGTATCTGGACGAGCACGACATGCCCGGCGCGATGCATCGCGGACGCTTCGACGACTGGTACCCGGGCTTCGTCGACCATGTGAACAGCTTTCGGAATACGGTTTCGTTCCTGACGGAGACGGCCCTCTATCGCTACGCCACGCCGCATTTTTACACCATCGACGAATTTCCAGCCGAAAAACAGAATTTAAAAGCCGAGGTGTTTTATTCGAGTCCCTGGCGGGGCGGCTGGTGGCGACTGCGCGACGCGACCAATTATATGCTCGGCGCGTCGATGGCCGTGCTCGATACAGCCGCGAAGAGCCGCGAGGAACTGCTTTACAACCGCTACCAGGCGGGGCGCGACGTGATCAAGAACTTCCAGACCGATCCGCCGTATGCCTACGTGATTCCGCAGGAGCAGCACGATCTGCCCACGGCGGCGATCCTCGTCGAGAAGCTGTTGGTCAATGGAATCGAAGTGCATCAGGCCACGCGGGATTTCAAGATGAACGGGTCCATGTATAAGGCAGGCGATTGGGTTGTGCTGATGGATCAGCCGTTCGCGTCGCTGGTGAAGGAACTGTTCGAGCCGCAGCATTATCCCGATCTGCGTCCGCAGCCGGCGGGGGCTGGCGGAGGCGGTCGAGGCGGAGCGGCCGCGGCTCCGACGCCAACTCCTGCGGCGCCTCAAGCGGCTGCGCCTGCGACACAGGCTCCTGCGACACCTGCAACAACGGCGACGGCTCCGGCAGCTGCCCCGGCCGCGGGCGGAGGCGGTCGAGGCGCGGGCGGAGGGGGACGCGGCGCAACGGCGGCGGCGACGTCGAATCCGACCGGAAGTTCGTTTGAAACGCCCTATGACGTGACCGGTTGGACGCTGCCGATGCAAATGGGCGTCGCCACCGTGATGGTAGTGGAGCCCGTCAGCGACGAAACCCGCGCGGCATTGAAGAGGATCGATCGCGTGACGCCGATCTCCGGCAAGATCGACGGCGCGGGTCCGGTGTTCGCCTTCTCGCACAACTCGAACGCGGCGTTGAAGTCGGTGAACGAGATTCTGGACGCAGGCGGGTCGGTAAGTTTCGGCAAATCCGATTCGATGATCTACGCGACAGGCAAGGTCGAATCGATCCTTCACGGGAACGGTGTCGACGCCAAGTCGGCGGCGCAAGTGCCCGCGGCCGTTGCGGTGAAGAAACTTCGCGTCGGCGTTTATGAGCCTTGGGCAGGCAACATCGACGAAGGCTGGTCCAAATGGATTCTCGAACAGTTCCACTTCCCGTTCACGATTCTGCACAACGACGATGTGCAGGCGGGGCATTTGAAGGCTCATTTCGATGCGATCCTGATCGCCGAGATGGCCACCCGCCAGATTGTCGACGGCATCCAACCCGGCACGATTCCCGGGCGTTACGCCGGAGGCATCGGCGATCAGGGCGTCGACAATCTGCGCGAATTCGTGGAGCAGGGAGGAACGCTGGTGACGCTCGGCAGTGCATCGCAGTTCGCCATCGACCGTCTCGCGCTGCCGGTGACAAACGTGGTCGCCGGGCTGCGGTCGGATCAGTTTTTCTGCTCGGGTGCGTTGCTGAGGGCCGACGTGAAGGCGCATCCGGTGACGGCGGGGCTACCGTCGCAAGTGGACCTGATGTTCGAGCGCGACGTCGTGTTCGAGACCAAGCCCGGCTTCAAGGGCTCGGTGCTCGCCAGCTATATCGACAAACGCAATCCTCTGCGCAGCGGCTATCTGATCGGCGCGGAGCGGATCGAGGGCAAGCCGGCCGCGCTGGACGTGGTGCTGGGCCAGGGCCACGTGATCCTCATCGGCTTCCGCACGCAGTGGCGAGGCCAATCGCACGGGACCTATAAATTTCTATTCAACGCGCTGTATTACAACGACTCCATGGCGCCACCGTTGGCCGCCGAACCCGAAAAGCCCGCGCAAGGCGGACGCGGACGGGGCGGTCGCGGAGGCAATGCACAGCCTCCTGCAGAGAACGAACAACCGAAGGCGGTGCAGCCGTGAAATACGCAATTTTATTGACGCTCACGGCGGCGATCGGCGCCGCGCAGATCCCGACGCCGGAGTCCGTGCTTGGCCACAAGCCCGGCGACGATTTCTATCTGGCGACGTACGACGACGCGCTGAATTATTTCCAGAAGCTGGCGGCATCGTCGAAGCGCATCAAACTGGTGAAGGTCGGCAAGACAACGCAGAGCCGCGATTGGTACATGGCGTTTATTTCGACGCCCGAGAACCTGGCGCAGCTCGAACATTATAAAGAAGTCTCGCGCAAGCTGGCCGTGGCGCGAGGCATTTCCGACGCCGAGGCGCGCAAGATGGCGCAGACGCAGAAGGCGATTATCCACATCGACGGAGGCCTGCACGCCACCGAGGTCGCCAACGCGCAACATACGATTCAGCTTGGCTACGATCTTGTCGCCAGCGAGGAGCCCGAATACAAACGCATCCGGGAAGAAGTGATCACGGAGTTGTGGTTTTCCATCAATCCCGACGGCCAGAACATGGTGGCGAACTGGTATCGCCAGAACGTCGGTACGCCGTACGAGGTAGCTCCGCTGCCCTATCTGTGGCAGGAATATGTGGGACACGACAACAATCGCGACGGTTACATGCTGAATATGATCGAGAGCCAGGTGGTGACCAAGGCGACCCTCGAAACGCAGCCGCTGATTTTTTACACCACGCACCAGACGGCGCCGTTTCCGGGCCGAATTTACCTGCCTCCGTTCGCCGACCCGATTTCGAGCAACATGCATCCGTACATGTTGCGCTGGCTGAGTCTCACGGGGATGAGCATCGCGTCTTATTTAGACGAGCATGGCATGCCGGGGTCAATGCATCAGGAAACGTTCGATGTCTGGTATCCGGGTTATCTGGATAACGTCGGCAATTTTCGCCACACACTATCGTTTTTCACGGAAACGGCGCTGTATCGCTACGCGACGCCGCATTTTTATACCGTCGACGATTTTCCTGCGCAGCGCCAAGGTCTTCGCGCGGAGATGCTCTATTCAAGCCCGTGGAAGGGCGGTTGGTGGCGACTGGCCGACGCCTGCCGGTATATGTATGGCTCCGATATGGCGGTGCTCAACATGGCCGCGGACTATCGCGAACAACTCGTTTACAACAAGTACCGCGCCGCGCGTGACACTATCGAGCAGTTCGAGAAAGAGCCGCCCTACGCTTATCTGATTCCGCGCGAGCAGCACGATTCTCCCACCGCGGCGCTGCTGCTCGAAAAGCTGATGTTGCAGGGGATCGAAGTGAAGGAGTCGGCGGATCCGGACGCGTGGGTCATCATGATGAACCAGCCGTTTTCAGGCCTTGTGAAGGAATTGTTCGAGCCGCAAAAATATCCGCAGCTGTCGCAGAGGCCGTACGACGTCACCGGGTGGACGCTGCCTATGCAGATGGGTGTGGAGGTGCAAGCCATGACCACGCCTCCTTCGAAGAAATTCACGGATTCGCTGAAGCCGGTGCCGGTAAAGAACGGGTCCATTGTCGGCTATGCCGCCCCGTTTTCGCATGCCGAAAACGCGAGCTTCCGCGCTGTGAATGAAATTCTGGCCGCCAAGGGGTCTGTTTCTTTCGGGGGCGAGGAGATTTCGGCGTCGAACATCGACAAGGGCAAACTCGACTCGATTCTGGCGGCGAATCACTTGAAGGCCGCCGCGTCGAAGGGCGAGGGCAAACCGGTGAAGCTCGCGCGCATCGGCCTTTATCGTTCCTGGACCGGCAATATGGACGAGGGATGGACGCGCTGGATCCTGGAACAGTATCAATTCCCGTTCACGTCGCTCTATAACGCCGACGTGATGGCGGGGCATCTGCGCGAGAAATACGACGTGATCGTGTTGCCGGACGCGCAGGCGAACCAGATTATCAATGGCCAGCGGCCGGGCTCGACTCCAGGGCGTTACGCTGGAGGCATCGGCGAAGAAGGCGTCGATGCGCTGAAGGATTTCGTCACCGAGGGAGGCACGCTGGTGGCCTTCAACAACGCGACAATGTTTGCAATTGATCAGTTCAATCTGCCGGTGACCAACGAACTGGCCGGCGTCACGAATACGGACTTTTTCTGCTCCGGGTGCCTGCTGCACATCCACGTCGAGGATCAGAAAAACGCGCTGTCGGCGGGATTATTGCCCGATCCAATCGTAATGTTCGAGAGAAGCCCCGCCTTCGATACGAAGTCCGATTTCAAGGGCACGGTGCTGGCGCGCTATCCGAAGGATCGGAGTCCTCTTGCCAGCGGATACCTTGTCGGGCCGGCAAAGATTCAGGGCAAGGCCGCGGCGCTGAACGTCGAGTACGGAAAGGGTCGCATCCTGCTGCTCGGCTTCCGGCCGCAGTGGCGCGGGCAGTCGCACGGGACGTACAAGTTCTTCATGAACGCGTTCTATTTGCAGTAGGGGAAAACCTGCTAGCCCCACGCTGACGCATGGGGCTTTCCTGCGCAATTTTAATCGGTACGAGCCCCATGCGTCAGCGTGGGGCTAGCAGGTGCATCAGCTCAATTGTGAGTGATGAGACCTGCAATCTGACCTGGCGCTCGCCGTGTGTCGCACAAGTTACCCCTTGTGAGAGGAGTTTTCCGCTTCGCGTTCTTTCATGGCTTCGGCGAAAGCCTCCTCAGCCCAACGCTTCGTCTCGGCGATCTCCTCTGGATCTCTCTGGCGGACGGATTGAGGTGGGACACCAGAGCCCGCGGCCGCTTCGATCATGCGAAAAGAAATCGTCTGGCCTTCATTTACATCCGGCAGTTGCCATTGCCAGTTTTCAGAATCGTTTCCGGATAGGATTTGTGCGCGCATATAGCTACGAGGAATATTGCCCACCATAGCTGTAAATGATGCGCCCTCTGGCGGAACGAAAATACCGATTGCCTTTCCATCAATGAGAACTTCCAGTGCCTTCATGATCCATCCTCAAACCGAATACACGCGACCCCGGTGCGCCCCGACCAGGATCTGCACCATGCGATGCGCGATCAGTTCGTGCAGCGTGAGCAGTTCGCGGTTCGCCGCGACGATCGCTTCCACATCCAGAGGATCTGCCGGTCCGCCGCCAGCGCGCAGCGCGGCCGAGGCCTCGTTGATCACCGGGTCCGCAATGACGTCGCCGGCCATCTCCCACAGCGTGATGAAGCGGTCCACCGCGGTGGGGAAGCTCAGCGCAAACACGCCCCAGTTGCTAGTCGTGCGCGGCGGCTTGTAGTCCAGGTTGAACGGTCCTTTATAGCCGTGGCTGCGCAGCAGCACCAGCACGTTCAGCCAATCGAGCGGATTCACCAGACCCACCGCGATATCGACGTCGTGCTTCAGGCGGTAGCCGTCGTTGATGTCGAAGTGCCACAGCTTGCCGCACACCAGCGCACGCGCTAAAGCCGCCCGCGGAGCCGCGCCCCACATTAGCTCGTGCAGATATTCGGGGTTCAGGCCAACCATTTCCGGATGCGTCAGCAATCCCGAGGAGATCCAGGCGAGCATGGCGTCAGAGGTCGGCAGCAGGATCTCGGCCTGAGGCTCGAACGGCTTTGCTTCCATGCAGTGCTTCAGTGTAGGACGCCCGAATTGTCTGGCGAGTCTGATATCGGCCTCGCAGGCCGCGTTCAGGCCCTCGGCGTACCACTTTAGCGTCTCGGTTTCCTCCACCGCGCCCTGCACGAAGTAGCCCAGCGACCCCGGCCAGTACACCGCGAACTCCGCGCCTAGTTGATGCCCGATCTTCACCGTATTCTCCAGACGCCGCGCCGCGTAGGCCCGCACTTCGGGAGCCTCCGCCGCAGGGCTCGCCGCCCACACCGCGTGATGGAACGTCTCGGTGGTCACCATGGAGCACTTCAGGTCATTTTTCTTGAGCGCCGCCCCGATCCGCGCGACGATCTCTTCCTGCTCGTCCTTGAACAGGCCCGCCGTGGGGATCACGTCGGTATCGTGCGTGGTCCAGTATCCGATGCCGATCTTGCCGTACTCCTCAATGACCTTCTCAAAGCCGACCGGTTCCCGCGTCGGGGCGTGGAACAACGCATGGCCCTCATACGCCGCCGCCCACTGCGGTCCTGAGATGTAATACTTGCGCCGCGCCTCCGGCGAGTATGCGCCGCCGCAGGCCTGAATCAAGCGCTCTACCAGAGCGCGCTGCTGATTTTGAGGAATAGGTGCCATCGACCGCTTATGATACCCCAAGGCCCCTCCTAATCAGTGCGTACGAACCGTCCGATATCGCATAATAGAGCCGGAGACTATACTCATGATTCTCGAAGCGACCATGTCGTCGAACCTCGAAACTGAATTTAACCCGAAGATATCCGCGGAAGTGCGTTTTGACGAGGCCGCCGCTCGCCTGGGCCTCGACGAAGGGATGCAGAAGGTTCTGCGCACGCCGTCGCGCGAAATGATCGTTCACATCCCTGTCCAATTGGACGACGGCCGCCTCGAAGTGTTCACCGGGTACCGCGTGCAGCACTCTATCGCCCGCGGGCCGGCTAAGGGCGGTATCCGTTACGCGCCTGACGTCACGCTCGATGAAGTCCGGGCCTTGGCCGCCTGGATGACCTGGAAGTGCGCCGTTGTAAGCCTGCCCTTCGGCGGCGGAAAGGGCGGAGTGATCTGCGACCCCAGTCTTATGTCGCGCGGTGAGCTCGAACGGATCACGCGCCGCTACACCGCGCAGCTGTTCGACTTCATCGGCCCCGAACTCGACATCCCGGCGCCGGACATGAACACCAACGAGCAGACCATGGCCTGGATCATGGATACGTATTCCATGCACTCGCGCCACGCGCAGACCGCTGTCGTCACCGGCAAGCCGATTTATCTCGGCGGATCGAAGGGTCGCGCCGAAGCCACGGGACGCGGATGCATGATCGTCACGGAGCAGGCTTTGCGCAAGCTCGGCCTGGAGCGTTCCTCGACGCGCGTCGTTATCCAGGGCTTCGGCAACGTTGGTGGCATGGCCGCCAAGCTCATGGCTCGCGCCGGGTTCAAGATCATCTGCATCATCGAATATGATGGCGCGGTTTACAACCCAAAGGGTCTGGACATTCCGGCATTGGGAAAGCATCGTCAGGAGACCGGGTCGATTCGGGGATTTGAGGGTGGCGAGGACATCGACAAGACCGAGGCCATGTTCCTGGAATGCGACGTTCTTCTGCCCGCGGCTAAGGAAAATGTCATCACGTCGGAAAATGCGCATCGCCTGAGGACGAAGATTCTCTGCGAAGGCGCCAACGGGCCGACAACCCATGTTGCCGATCCCATTCTGCAGGACAAGGGCATCTTCGTGATCCCCGACATCCTGGCCAACGCCGGCGGCGTCACCGTCTCCTATTTCGAATGGGTGCAGGATCGCCAGGGCTACTTCTGGAACGAGCAGCTGGTCAATGATCGCCTCGAGGAGATTATGGTAAACAGCTTCCAGGACGTGCTCGCGTACGCGCAAAAGCATAACGTCAACAACCGCACTGCCGCCTACATGCTGGCGCTCGACCGCGTCGCGTACGCGATTAAGCTGCGAGGGATTTACGCGTAGACCTGAACGTGGGGACAGTCCGTTCTGTCCACGGCCATTGCGAAAAGGCCCGTTACTTGCGTCCCCATTGCAGCCATGACCACACCCGAAACGCCGTTGATGCGCCAGTATTACGGCATCAAACAGCAGGTCCCCAACGCGCTGCTGCTGTTCCGGCTCGGGGATTTCTACGAACTTTTTTTCGACGACGCCGTCACCGCCGCGCGTGAACTGGAAATCACTCTCACTGCCCGGAATAAGGAAAAAGGCCAGCCCATTCCGATGTGCGGTGTGCCGTATCACGCCTCGGAAGGCTACATCGCGCGGCTGATCCAGAAGGGCTACCGTGTCGCCATCTGCGATCAGATGGAGGAGGCCAGCGCGGGTAAGAAACTGGTCCGCAGGGAAGTCACGCGCATCGTCACACCCGGCACCGCGATGAACGCCGGCGTGCTGCGCTCGCATGAGAACAACTATCTGGCGGCGGTGTTCGTCAACGGCGCGCGCGCGGGCCTGGCCCACGTCGATGTTTCCACCGGCGAATTCCGCGCTACCGAAATCGAGGCCGCCGAGATCCCCGCCGCGCTGGAAACACTGAACGCCAAGGAGGCTCTGGCGCCCACCGGATCGCCGTTGAAATTGCCCTGCCTCATGACCGACGTCGAGCCGTGGGTGTTCGGCGCCGATTACGCGGGGCGCAGCCTCTGCGACCATTTTCATCTTCTTTCGCTGGACGGGTGCGGCTTGGAAAATCGCCCTCTGGCCACCGGTGCGGCGGCGGCGTTACTGCATTATCTGCGCGAAACGCAGCGCGCCGCTCTCGATCATCTGGAGCGTCCGGCGTTTTACAATCGCGCCGACGCGCTGGTGCTGGACGCGGCGACGGTCCGCAACTTGGAGCTGGTCGAACCCTTGTTTGCGGGTGAATCGAAGGAATCGACACTGCTCTATGTGCTCGACCGCACGCGCACAGGCATGGGCGGTCGCCTGCTTCGCCGCCGGCTGCTGGCGCCGTCGATCGATGTATCTGAGATTAATGCGCGTCTTGACGCGGTGGCGGAACTTCACGCCGCGCCGATGCTTCGCTCCGCCATTGCCGCCGATCTCGGCTCGATTCTCGACCTTGAAAGGCTGCTATCGAAGCTCGCATTGTCCACCGCCGGACCGCGCGATCTGGCTGCGCTGGCGAGATCGCTGGCGGTAATCCCGGCGCTCAAGCGCCAACTGCAGAACGCCATTTCGCGGCGCCTGAAGACGCTGGATCTGGATGAAGTCGCCGAGGTCCGCGACCCTGTTTTGTCGGCACTCGCTGACGAGCCTCCGGTAAACCTCTCCGACCTTGGCGTAATCCGTGATGGCTACGATCCGCGCTTAGATGAGTTGCGCGATATTTCTAAGAACAGCAAGACATACCTGGCGCAGATTGAGCAGCGCGAGCGCACACGTACGAATATCACGTCGCTGAAAGTCCGGTTCAACAATGTTTTCGGGTATTACATCGAGATTTCCAAGGCCAATCTACACCTGGCGCCGCCCGATTACGAGCGGAAGCAAACCCTGGTGAACGCCGAACGCTTCACCACGCCGGAACTGAAGGAACTGGAGGTCAAGATCCTCGAGGCGGAAGAGAAGATGTTGGTCATCGAGCGCGAGATTTTTGAGAACCTTCGCGCGCTGGCCGCCGCCCACGCCGCACGTATCAAGAACGCCGCCAACGCCATCGCCGAACTGGACGTTTCGGTGGCGCTTGCCGAGGTTGCTGCGCAGAATCGCTATGCGCGCCCGCATTTCGATGAAAGTGGCGAGATGAGAGTGGCTGCCGGGCGGCATCCCGTCATCGAACAGCTCACCGCGAAGGACGCGCAGCGGTTCATTCCCAACGACCTTTATTTTCATCCCGAGACCGAGTATGTCGCCGTCATCACCGGGCCCAACATGGGAGGCAAATCAACGTATCTGCGCCAGGCTGCGCTGATCGTGATCCTCGCGCAGATGGGATCGTTCGTCCCGGCCGAATCCGCGCTGCTGCCGATCGTCGATCGTGTGTTCACGCGCATCGGCGCGGCGGATAACCTGGCACGAGGCCGTTCCACGTTCATGGTGGAGATGACCGAGACCGCAGTCATTCTCAACACGGCCACGCCGCACAGCCTTGTCGTCCTCGATGAAATCGGCCGCGGCACGTCGACCTACGATGGCCTCGCGTTGGCGTGGGCGGTGGTGGAACACATTCATAGAAACATCCGAGCCAAGACTCTGTTCGCCACGCATTATCACGAGCTCACGGAACTGGCCGAAACGCTGCCCGGCGTCCGTAATTTACACGTTTCGGTGAAGGAGTCCGGCGATCAGATCCTGTTCCTCCGCCGCGTCGAGCCCGGTGCTGCCGACCGGAGCTACGGCATCGAGGTCGCGCGATTGGCCGCTCTGCCCATTTCCGTGATCGAGCGCGCCAGGCAGATTTTGGCGCATCATGAGGACTTCGTCCCAAGGAACGCTCCGGTCCAGATCCGCCTGTTTGAGCCGATCAATCACGACATCGCCGACCGCATCCGCGATCTGAAGCTCGACGAACTGCGGCCGATCGACGCGCTGCAATTGCTTGCGGAGTTGCAGAAGGATTTAAAACAATGAACACCGCGAAATGGGGACAGACCGCTCTGTCCACTTCCGTTCGTGGCCGTGTCCAAGAAATGTTGCGCCTGGGACAGAGTAGTCTGTCCCCATTTCGAGGCCAATGAGAGTCGCAGGCATCATGTCCGGCACCTCGCTCGACGGCATCGACGTCGCCATTGTCGATCTCCGAGGCAGCAAGGTCTCGTCCCTAGCCTTCCGGTCCACGCCTTATTCCCGAGCCACGCGCGAGGCGATCTTGGCAGTGTCCAATGCCGAGACGCAGACTTGGGCCATCTCACGCCTGAATTTTCTGCTCGGCGAACTGTACGCGAAGGCCGTTCTGGAGACTTGCCGCGCGGCTCGCGTGCCGCTGAAATCCATTGACCTGATCGGCCTCCACGGCCAGACGATTTTTCACGAAAGCGGTGTCAGCACCATGCAGATCGGCGAATCCGCCGTCGTCGCGGAGCGCACCGGCATTCGCGTGGTTTCCAATTTCCGGGAGCGCGACATCGCGGCCGGAGGCCAAGGCGCGCCGCTGGTCCCTTACGTCGACTATCTTCTCTTCCGTCACCGACGCATCGGCCGCGTGGCGCTGAACATCGGCGGCATCGCCAACATTACTGTGATCTCCGCCGGCGCCAAGCCCGAACAGGTGATCGCCTTCGACACCGGACCGGGCAACATGGTGATCGATGCGCTCGCGAGCGTGAAAACCGTGGGCCGCCAGCGCTACGACAAGGACGGCCGCATCGCGCAGTCCGGCACGATCCAGCCATGGTTGCTCGCGGCTCTTCTTTCCCATCCCTACTTTGCGCAGAAACCGCCCAAATCCGCCGGCCGCGAGCAGTTTGGCCGCGAGTATGTCTCCCGTCTCCTCGCGACCAGGCTGCCGCTCGCCGACCTCATCGCCACCGCGACGGAACTCACGGCACGGTCCATTGCGCGCGCCATTCCCGAGGGCATGCACGAGCTGATCGTCTCCGGTGGAGGCGTCCACAACCGGCACCTGATGAATCGCCTCCGCGTCCTGCTTTCGTCGATGAAGGTCGTCACATCCTCCGCCCACGGCGTCGATCCCGACGCCAAGGAAGCGATTGCGTTCGCGATCCTCGCCCGCGAGCACGTCCGCGGCCGCCCGGCCAATCTCCCCAGCGCTACCGGCGCGCGGCGAGCCGTGGTGCTCGGGAAGATGAGCTGAATAATGGCGATGGACCGCTCTGTCCACTTGGCGAGCTTAGGCGTCGTGCTCGGCAGCCTGTCGCGGGACAGAGAAATCTGTCCCATTTTTTTGGTAGGTTACGAATTTGTCTGCAACCGCTCGCTCTCGAACGCCTGATAATCTAGTTGCTTCACTCTCTCCGCGGGATCCGTTGATAATTCCTCGTTTGACAGATCGTCCGGCGTGGTCTTCACGGGTGGAGGGGTTAAGTCCTGCATCGATTCCTTCGCCGCGCCCTTCGGAACCGGAGGAATGTAATCCTTGTGCCTGGCGCTCTTCAGATCGTCGATCATTTCGCGGATATGTTTCTTCATGCCCGATGTTTTGCCGTTGCCGCGCGACACTTTCTTCTTCAGCAGCGCTATGTTGTTAATAAATCGTGACAAGTGAATCTACCCGCGTTGTGAATGCATCCGTGTGTTTATGCCCACGATGCGCGTTGCACAAGTCACGGCCGCCCGAGGCCCGATTGAAATCGTTGAACGTCCCATTCCCGATCCGGGTCCCGGCAAGGTCCGCGTCAAAATCGAAGCTTGCGGCCTCTGCCATAGCGACCATTACACGAAGGACGGCCTGTTTCCCGGCCTGGTTTTTCCCCGCATCCCCGGCCATGAGATCGCCGGCGTGATCGATGCCCTCGGCGAGGGCGTCGGGAACTGGAAAGTCGGCCAGCGCGTCGGCGTCGGCTGGGTTGGCGGCTATTGCACCATTTGCCGGCCCTGCCGCCGTGGAAAATTCGCCGCCTGCGAGCGCACCGAAATCCCAGGCATAGTCTACGACGGAGGCTACGCCGAGTACATGATCACCTCGGCCTACGGACTCGCGGCGATCCCTGATGCGCTGGGATTCACCGAGGCCGCGCCGCTGCTCTGCGCGGGGATTACCACGTTCAACGCGCTGCGCAACAGCGGGGCGATGCCGGGCGATCTTGTGGCCGTCCAGGGACTCGGCGGACTCGGCCATCTTGGAATTCAGTTCGCCAATAAAATGGGCTTCGAAACCGTGGCCATCGGCCGGGGTGAGGACAAACGGGACTTCGTCACCAAGCTCGGCGCGCATCACTACATCGATGCGAGCGCCGGCGATCCGGCCGCGGCGTTGACGAAGCTCGGCGGCGCGAAGACGATTCTCGCAACAGCGCCCGATTCCAAATCGATGTCGCCTCTCGTGAATGGCCTCGGCGTCGACGGCACGCTGATGGTGGTGGGCGTCGGGCATGAGCCGATCGAGGTGTATCCGATGACCATCGTAGGTGGACGGCGCTCGGTCCACGGCTGGCCCTCCGGCACGGCCGCCGATTCCGAGGACGCCATGCGCCTGGCGGCGATCTCCGGTGTCCGGCCGATGGTCGAGACGTATCCGCTGGCCGAAGCCGCCGCGGCGTATGATCGCATGATGAGCGGCAAGGCGCGCTTCCGTGTCGTGTTGAAGATGAGTTGAGGGTTGACCGCACCCGCTGGTCGCGGTTCTCACTTCACCGCGATCGTCGCGCCTACCTGCGTTGTCCCCGCGCCGATGGTGATCGTCACCGGCGTTGCGTTGCCCTTGGTTGAGCCTGCGGGCACCACGGCGTTGATCTGCAGCAGCCCGAGCATCCCGCCGGCCACCGGGCCAGCGTATTGCACCGTCGCAGCCGCGCCGCCGATCGTCACGGCGGGCAGGGGGCTCAGTTGTGGCAGCGGATTTAGATTGGCCGGAATAATATAGCCGGTCGCGGGGGACGGCGTTAAGTCGTAAATCCCTTCGCCGGTCAGATAAAACACGACAATGTCGCCGCTGAGCGCCGGGCTGGTGGTGCCGTTCACGGAAAACGTTCCGCTCTTCATGGAAAATGTCAAAGCCGCGCACTGGCCGATCCCGTTGCCTGCCAGCGCGAACAAGCCTGGAGCCACGTTGGCGGTGTCCACGACGCCGTTCGACAACGTTCCGTTGTTGTTGACCATCACGGCCTTGGCCAGCCCGATGCTCACCGTGTAAGGCACTTGCACGGTGATTTGATTCGCGCTCAGGTAGATGACCGGAGCGGCCTGCCCGTCAATCGATACCGAAACGTTCGACACGGTTGTGGCGGCGTAGCCGTTTGAAACCACCATGCCAGCCGGAGTCGCCGGTCCGATGCCGGTGCCGAAGAGCGTCACAAATTCGCCAGGCGACACCGGGCCCGCGGCATAACTGGCCGCGCTCACCACCGCCTGCACCACTGGCGTCGCCGATACCGTGAACACCGCCGTGTTGGATGTTCCTCCCGGCGCGGGATTCACCGCTTCGATGTTGAGAGGTCCAACCGACGCCAGATCGTTCGACGGAAGGACTGCGAGAAGCGTCGTCGGATTCACGTAGGTTGTCTTGAGCGGCGTCGGCGAGGTCGCGGCCACCACCGTTGTGCCGGAGTAGAATCCCGTGCCGGTGACGGTGATCGTCAAGCTTCCCGACCCCACGAGTGCGGCAGACGGATACAGGCTGGCCACGGTTGGCGCCGGGGCGTTCACCAGCAGGGATACGGCCACCACTTGTTGCGCGTTGTTCGACGGCACTCCGGTCGCGGTGATCGCGATCTTGCCCGAGTATGCGGTCGAGTTGGGCGTCAATCCGGAGTTGTTCACCGATACGGTCAGTGTGCTGGGTGCGCCGGGCAGCACCACGCCGCTGGTGGGCGAAACGGTCATCCAGGCTGCGCTCTGCACCGCCGCGGCGAACGGCACGGGGCCTCCGGTGGTGGTCAGCACCAGAGTTTGCGTCGCCGGAGGATTGGGTGGCGTGACGAAGTGCAGCGTCGGACTGCTGATCTGCAGCGTGGGCAGCGCCGCCTCCACGGCCAGCGTCACCGTGACCGTCAGCGGCGCGGGGATTCCAACCGCGGTGAACTGGATCACCGCCGAGTAGGTTCCAATGGGCAGCCCGCTGGGATTGACCAGCACACTCACGGAAGCCGGCAGCGATCCCGCGCCCGGCGTCAGCGTGATCCATTGCGTTCCTAGGGGAGAAATCGCGGTGGCATATGCCGCCGTACTACTTCCGGCCTTTACGGCAAGAACCTGGGTTGCCGGCAGCGCGGAACCCTCTATCCAGGTGAAGGATAGCGACGAAGGTGTCGCCGCCAGGATGGGCGTGGTCTGAGCGGACGCCGGCAATGCCAGCAGCGCCAGGCCGATAAAGGGGGAAAGAGTGCGAGGCTTCACACGTGTCTCATCGTCCGGACGCAGCCGATTTTGACCGTCAGGAAAGCCCTAAGGTATTCCCCCCATCTCGGACAAAATATTACCGCCGATTACATAAAGACGACCCTTAAAATGGCGGACCGCAAGATGGTGGATCGCGAAGTGAAGCCGGTTGAGCTCGCGTTGAACGTTCTTCCGAACGTTGCGAACTGCTACCTCGCGACGCTGGCCGCGATTGCCGATTGTCTCGGCGAGGCGTGCCCGGAAGTAGGTGGGCCGTATTGCGACCGGCTGACGCGGCTCCGTTCGCGCCTTGCGTTCGACTCTTCCGCGGAGGCCATCGCCGAAAGCCAAGAACTGGTCGAGCGCGAATTAAGAGAGTTCTCGCGCAGAGCTTCGTCTTACGCCGCCAGCTACAGCGAGGAAATGCAGCGGGCCGTCGACGTATTGGAATCCGTGGTCAAAGCCCTGGCGCAGCGGCAGGAGTTTTATGGCGCGCGCCTCCGCCAGTTCGCGGCGCAGATCGAGACAACAGCCCTGCCCACCGAACCCGAACATCTGGCTGAAGTGGTGGCGCTTCAGGCCGCCGGACTGCTCGGCTGCGTGGAGAGCATGGCCAACGACACGCAGTCGCTGCTGGCGCGCATGCGAGCCGAACTCGCTTCCGTGGCGCAGCGCCTGAAGGAAGCCGAAGTGACGGACCGCGTCACCGGGCTGATGAACCGCCGGGAAATGCAGCGCCAGATCGAAGAGCGGAAACAGGCCGGCGAGGAACCCGTGTTGGTGGTGTTCGAACTCTCGGGAGATCTGCCCGACGAAGTGGCGCAGCAGGTGGCCTCTCGCCTTTCCTCGCAGTTCCGTCATCAGGATCTGATCTGCCGGTGGGACGAATTTGAATTCCTGGTGCTGTTCCGCGGCAGCGCGGAATTGGCGCAGGCCCGCGCCGAACAGGTGGTGCCCTGGATCACCGGAAAATATCCGCTCGAAGACGGCGGTTTCGTTGAGATTCGGGCCGAGGCCGGACTGGTTGCACCGAAATTCCTCGCAATGCAGTAACGTGAGGATGTGGATTTAAAGAACGCATCCGTTCTGGTGACGGGCGCCGGCCGCGGAATCGGCAAGCGCCTCGCCATTGGCTTCGCCACGCGCGGAGCAAAAGTCGGCCTGCTGGCCCGCAGCAAAGCCGAAATCGATCTGTGCCATCTGGAAATCGGACACGCCGGGGGCTCGGCTACGCGCATCCTCGCCGACGTTCGCGATTACGAGCGCATGACCGCGGTCATGCATCAGATGCGCATCGACCTGGGAGGCGTCGACGTGCTGGTTTGCGCCGCCGCGGTGCAGGGGCCCATCGGCCCGTTTGTCGAGACGCAGCCCAAGGCCTGGCAGGAGACCATCGAGACCAACTTCATCGGCGTGCTGAACTGCTGCCGCGCCGTGCTGCCGCAGATGATCGAGCGCCGCCGCGGGAAAATCATCGTGATCGCCGGAGGAGGCGCGCGTGCCCCACGTCCGAATTTTTCCCTTTATGCGTCGACGAAGACCGCGCTGGTTCGATTCGTCGAAAGCGTCGCCGAGGAAGTGAGCGAGCACAACGTGCAGATCAACTGCATGGCGCCGGGCGGCAGTTATACGCACATGACGGATCAGATTCTCGCGTCGGGCGAGCGTGCCGGATGGAGGGAGATCGAGGACGCGCAGCAGGTCCGCCTGACCGGAGGCGTTCCGCCGGAACAGCAAGTGGAACTGGCGGCTTTTCTTGCGTCCGAACAGTCCAACCACATCACGGGGCGGCTGCTGCACGTAACCGACAACTGGAAGCGGCTGAAAAGCACAACCGTCAACCCCGAGTTGTACACGCTCCGCAGGGTCCAAAAAGGCTGACCGGCCGCGCCGGTTACTTCGTGATCTGCCGGATGAATTCGGTTTCGTCGCGCTTGTACGGTTTGCCGTCGTCCTTAAACACATCGTGGAACCAGACGGCGGGCTGACGGTCCGTGTAAGGACGCTGCCAGGAATCCCAAGGCAGGTAGGTCTGCGTTTTTCCGGCGACCAGTCCCCAGTTGATGGCCGCGACCTTGTATTTCTGGGCCAGCGGGAGGATGTTCTGGAACGTGCTGCCGGTGGGGCGGGCCATGTATTCGGTGCAGAAGATGGGCCGGTTGTAGCGCCTCAGCCATTGGACGCGTTTTTCAAACTCCTCCGGCGGGCCGTAGTTGTGGAAGGAGACAATATCGGACTGCTCGATCTGGAGCTTCGCGATCACCGGCATGGTCTTGTCGCTCGACCAGTCGCCCGTCCACACGCCACTGGTCAAGGGCTGAGTGGGATGCTTCGAGCGCGCCCATAGAAAGACCTTGGGCAGCAGGTCCTGCACGATTCTGGCCTTGTCCACAAGATCCTGCCGGTTGTAGCTGCCCTCGTTCATGTTGTCCGGTTCATTCCACATGTCCCAGGCCAGAATCCGGGGATCCTTCCCGAACGTCGCGATGGTCGCTTTGACGTAGGCTTCCAGGCGGCTGCGGTCGTTGGGATCGCTGAGCGATTTCGCGCCGGGGCTTTGCACCCAGCCGGAGTTATGCACGCCGGGCCTCGGCTCGCGCTGCGCGCCGAGCTTCGGAAATGGATCCCAGCAGGAGTCGAAGAGGACGAAAATCGGCCGGATGTGGTGACGGGCGGAGATCTTCAAGAACGCGTCCATCCGCTGCTGGAAACCCTTGGGGTTTTGCTGCCAGACCAGATCGTGGAGGAAAACGCGCATGGTGTTCATGCCGATCGCCTCGGCCCATCCCAGTTCGCGGTCGATCTGCTGCGGGTCGAACGTATCGCCCTGCCACATCTCGATCTGATTGACGGCATTGGAGGTTATGTAGTTGCTACCCACGAACCAGGGCTGCTTGGCGTACCACTTGTTGGCCTCTTTTTCGGTCCAGCGTTCCGAGGGCGTGATGGAAAAATCGACCGCGCCGAGCAGCAGGCAGGAGCAGGCCGTGGGCAGCCAGAAGGAAAGACGGAATAATTTCATTCTCGCGTTGAAGATAGCGTGCGGGGAAGCGGTTCGTCAAGCGAGGGCCGGGCGGTTTTCCCCTGAGCGCTTTTCCCTTGATTCTGCCTGGAGCGAGCGTGTATACTCACGGCTGCGGTCTTGGCGCTTCCGTATGTCAAAGGAGATAGTATGACGGAGTCCTGGCAGGTCGCTGGAAAGTACCTGGAGTCGTGCAACTGCAAGCCCGCGTGTCCCTGCGTGTTCCTGAGCACGCCGACCGAAGGCGATTGCACGGTGGTGGTTGGGTGGCACATCGACACCGGCCACTACGGGAAAACAGACCTTCGAGGGTTGAACGCCGCACTGGCGGTTTATTCTCCCGGCACGATGCACGAAGTGCCGTGGAGGGCGGCGCTGTACCTGGACGCGAGCGCGACCGAGGACCAGAAGAACGGGCTCCTGGCCATTTTTTCGGGCCAGGCGGGCGGCCATCCCGCGCGTTTGGGCGCACATATCGGCGAGGTGATGGGAGTAGCGACCGTGCCCATCGTGTTCGAGGCGGGTGAAAAGCACCGCAGCCTCAAAGTGGGCGAGGTCGCCAGCATCGAAATCATTGGGATTGAGGGCGCGGGCGGGGCCGAGGTCACCGTTGCCGGCCATCCCCTATGCATCGCGCCTGGATTCCCGGCCGTGGTGGCGAGATCGAAGTCCATGCGGTACGAGGATCACGGCTACAAGTGGATCCTATCGGATCGCAACGGGCTTTATTCACCATTTCAGTACAACAATTAGCGCTCCATGCCGAAGACGAACGTCTGGCCGGCGGACCGCGACAGGTCCATCCTGCTATGCGGGGCCGCCGGGATCTCCGCCTTGGCGTGGTGGCACATGGCGGCCATCGCCGCGGGCATGAAAGCACACCACCACGTTACGCAGGTGGGGCCGTTGTTTCTGATGTGGGCAGTGATGATGGTGGCCATGATGCTGCCTTCCACGATTCCGTTCGTGTTTGCCTTCAGCGCGGAGCAGCGCCGGAGGCATCGACAACGGATGACGTTGGTTCCGGCGGCGTATTTTGTGGCGGGCTACTTCGCGGTTTGGACGGCATTCAGCGGAGTCTGCGCGGTGTTGCAGAACCTGTTACACCAGAGGGCACTGCTCTCTCCGATGATGGCAGCCACCAGTTCGGTGCTTTCGGGTGGGATTCTCATCGCCGCCGGCGTGTACCAGTTCACGCCGATGAAAAACGCCTGTTTGCGCCACTGCCGCTCGCCGCTGACGTTCCTACTGAGCGAATGGCGGGAAGGGCCGCTGGGCGCCGTGCACATGGGCGCCGGCCATGGCCTGTTTTGCATCGGTTGCTGCTGGATGCTGATGATGCTGCCCTTCGCCGCGGGTGTGATGAATCTCGTGTGGATGGGCGGGATCACGGTGCTGCTCCTGCTCGAGAAGGCGGCTCCGGGAGGGCCCTGGATCGGACGGATTGGTGGGGCATTGATGGTGCTGGCGGGCGTTTGCGCCATCGCCTTCTCCGTCGCTTGATCGAGCCGCCTCCACACTTTTGCTCCGTGCAGCGTCTAAGATATTGATATGCGGAACAACCGTCTACGCCGAGGATTCTCGCTCATCGAGTTGTTGATCGTCATCGCCATCATCATGATTCTGGCGGGCATCGCCGCGGTGCAGGTGAACAAACAGCTGATGGCGGCCCACGAAACGGCGGCCATAAAGACCCTGAACACCATCCATCAGGCGCAGTTGACGTACAACTCGCAGTACGGGCGCTTTGCCCAGAATCTCATCGAACTGGGTCCTCCGGCGAGCGGCGCGGATGGACCGGCGGCAGCGGGGCTGATCCCCAAGAAACTGGCGGACGGCAAATCGAGCGGGTATGTGTTTACGGTGACCGGAACGCCCACCGGCTATTCGATCAACGCGGTTCCGGAAGCGTACGGAAGAACGGGCGGCAAGTGCTATTTTTCCGACGAATCGATGATCACTCGCGTCAGTTTCACGCAGGAGCCCGCCACGACGGCCAGTCCGGAGCTTAAGTAAACTCGCCGGCGCGCGCCAGCATGGCTTTTTCGCGGAGCCAGGAGGCGGAGTCCTTCCGCTTCAGTTGATCCAGTAGATTGGCCCGGTACTCCAGGTTGTTGGCCAATTCCTCGGCTTTCTCCGGCACGCAGGTCCGCCAGATCTTGCCCGCGCGCTCCAGTTCCGCAATGGCGCTTAGATAGCGGCCGGATAGTTCCTCGATGTGCGCCGCCAGCTCGTGCGCCACAGCCAGGCGCGGGCCCTTCTTCCGCCGGAACGTACCCAGGCACATGGCGAGCAGTTCGCGGGCACCTCCGTAGTGCTCCCATTCGACGTACAAGCCGGCCACCATGAACTGCAATTCGGCCAAGCGGTCCTGATCGGCGCCCACCACCCGGTCCAGCAACTCAAGGGCGCGATCGTAGTGGTCGACGGCGGCGGGCACGTCGCCCGATTCGGCCAGCGAACAGGAGAGAATGTGGACATCGCGCAGGGCTTCAGGCGAGGTATAGTCGATCTTCTGGCCGTGGATCTTCAGGGCGCGTTCCAGGCAGGCGTGCGCCTCTTCGTACCTGCCTTGGGAGCGGTGCAGCACCCCGAGATCCGTGAGCACGTTCCCGGTCTCCACGTGATCCTTGCCGAAGGCCTTCTCGTGCAGGTCGAGCGCTTTTGCCAGCAATTCCGCGGCATCCTCACCTTGCAGGGAGTGGGAGATCGCCAGGCCGTGAACGCGGCGGGCCATGCGCTGCTGGTCCGGATGAGGCAGGCTGGCTTCAATGCGGATGCCCTCTTCGAGCAGCGACTGCATGTGGGGAAAATCGCCGCGGTCGTGGTAAACCTGCGCCAGGGCGTCCAAGCATTGCACGTACCCTACCGAATCGGACGTGGAGGCGGCGATTTCGATAGCCGCGCGGATGAGGGCTTCGGCCTCATCCAGCTTGCCCGAATCTCCTTCCGCCTGCTTGCGCTGCGTTTCGGCCAATTGCAATTGGAGCCGGACACGATCCGGCGAGGCGGGTTGGGCGGCGGCGACCGCTTCTTCCAGTACCTCCTGCAGCGAGACAGGCTCCGGTTGGCGTTCGGGCTCCTTTTGCCACTGCCGGACGTGTGGCGCAACCCAGGCGACCAAACTGGCGGAGGCCTTAAATTTGAGCCACAATCCGAGCATGGATGTCCATGGGAGATATCGACAATCTAAGGGCTAGACTTTAGGCTTTACGCCCGCCAGGCGATAGGCGGCTCAGGTCAGTACTAAGGTGGTGGCGAGGCAAGTGACACAGCCGCAAGGACATGTCGTCCGGCCACCGCTTGCCCCAGGGCCAGGCCTCCATCGTTCGGAGGCACTTTGCGATGTTTCAGGACCTCGAATGCCTCCTTGGCGAGCTCGGCGCTCGCCAATCCGAGCAGCGTGGTGTTCTGAAAGACTCCTCCACTGAGGGCCACGGTGGCGATACCGGTTCGCTGGCGGGCGATTTCGCAGCATTGCAGGATGAGTTTGGCGACCGCGTGGTGGAAAGACGCGGCCATTTCCGGCGCGGGCACGCCCCGGCGGAGGTCCTCGAGCGCGGATCGAAACACCGGCGCGGGATCGAACGTGTCGCCATCGAAAGAAAAGCGGTAACCGCGGTCAGCGGTGACGCCTTCGGCCAGGGCCTCCATTTCGATGGCGGCCTGCGCCTCATAGGTGACGCTGTGGCGCACGCCGATCAGCGCGGCGAATGCGTCGAACAGGCGGCCCACGCTGGAGGTGGGCACGCAGTTGGTTCCCGTTTCGAGCTGGCGGCGCAGCACACGCGCTTCGACCGGTGAGGCAAGCGATTCCGGCCAATCGAGGCCTGCCGCCCACAGATGCGCCAATGCCATGCGATTCGGTTTCTTGACGCTGGCGTCGCCGCCGGGCAGCGGAACGTATTTCAAATGCAGAAGGCGGTCGAAGGAATCGAGATTGCCGCAGAGGATTTCACCGCCCCAGATGGCTCCATCGGTGCCATAGCCTGTGCCGTCGAAAATCACGCCGATGGTCCGCTGTTCGCGGGAGTGTTCGGCGATCACCGACGCAAGGTGGGCGTAATGATGTTGGACGCGAATCAACGGGAGCTTCTTTTCGGCGGCATAGGCGATGCCCCAGCGCGTCGACAGGTAGTTCGGGTGAAGATCGCAGATCAGCGCCTCCGGCTCGGCGCGGAAGAGCGCTCGGAAGTGAGCGAAGGCGTGCTCGAAGGCGGCCAGCGTCTCCAGATTTTCCATGTCGCCGATGTGCTGGCTCATATAGGCGTTGTCGCCGCGCGTGAGGCAGAACGTGGATTTGAGCTCGCCGCCAACGGCCAGCACGCAGGGGCCATCCCTGGGGAGTTTCACCGGCATCGGGCTGTAGCCGCGCGAACGGCGGATGGGCAGTTCGCGAGCCTCGAACACGCGCGTGACCGAATCGTCGCAAACCACGTGAATGTCGCGGTTGTGGATCAGGAATGCGTCGGCCAGCGGCGCAAGGCGCGTCAGCGCGTCGTCGTTGTCCTTCACGATAGGCTCGTCGCTCAGGTTGCCGGAGGTCATCACCAGAGGGGTTTCGCCCAGCAACAGGTGGTGAACGGGCGTGTAGGGCAATAGAAATCCGAGATACTTGTTTCCCGGTGCGATCAAAGCCGACAGCGCCGGATTGTCGCGCGAGCGCAGCAGCACGATGGGCCGCTCCTTCGAGGTGAGAAGATGCGCTTCATCCTCGGCGATGTGGGCATAGGGCGCAATGCCGTCCAGATCGCGAGCCATCAGCGCGAACGGCTTCGCGCCGCGCCCCTTGCGTTCGCGCAGCGCGCGCACCGCATCGTCGTTGATCGCGTCGCAGGCCAGATGAAACCCTCCGATGCCCTTGATCGCCACGATCGCTCCGCCGCGCAGCGACTCGATCGCGGCCTGAATCGCCGCGTCGCGCGTGAGGGAGCCGAACGACACCTGCGGTCCGCAATCCGGGCAGGCGTTGGGCTGCGCGTGGAAGCGGCGATTGGAGGGGTCGTGATATTCGGCCTCGCAGGCGGCGCACATCGGAAACACGCGCATGGTGGTGAACAGGCGATCGTAGGGAATGTCCTGAATGATGGTGAAGCGCGGCCCGCAGTTGGTGCAGTTGATGAAAGGATAGCGGTAGCGCCGGTCGGCAGGATCGAACAGTTCGCGCAGGCAATCGGAGCAGACGGCGATGTCGGGCGATATGGGCGTTGATGCCGCGGGCTGCGCTTCGCTTTCGACGATGACGAAGGCAGCGTCCTGGCCCACTGGCATGTCGGCGACCGAAAGGGAATCGATCATCGCCAGCGGCGGAGGCGAGTGGCGCAGTTCGTCGACAAACGCCCGCGCGGCGTTCTCGGAGCCCTGAATCTCGATGAAGACGCCGCTGCTGTTGTTGCCCACGAAGCCGGTAAGTGCGTGGCGGGATGCAAGCGAATAGACGAACGGACGAAATCCGACGCCTTGCACGATGCCTTTCACGAAGATCCGGCGGCGAATCATTGCGTTCGCCCGCACAGGCGTTCGATGATGCTGACGAGATTCCCGGCGCAGGCGCGCAGTTCTTTCACTGGAACGAATTCGTGATCCGTGTGCGCCATGGTCATATCGCCCGCCCCAAAGACGATCACTTCGCCGCCCAGGCCGCGTAAATGGGCCGCTTCGGTGCCGAACGGGACGGCGTCCGGACGCGTGTTCGCCAACGATTGCACCATCGTCGCGAGTTCATTCGACGGCGATGGCTCGAATGGCGGGTCCAGCCGCTTCACCTCGAACGCCGCGTCGATGCCGCGAAGTCCGGCGAGCATTTCGCGGATCAGATGAGCCGCCCCATCTTCGGGATGGCCGGGCACGGGCCGCCATTCCACCGTGATACGGCATTCTCCGGGGATGATATTCTTCGCGGTGCCGCCGTGAATCAGACCGGCGTTCAGAGTGGTGAACGGCGGATCGAAGGCTCGGTTCTTGTGGGTCTTTAGCTTCTTTGCCACGCCCTCCAGCGCAAGGACGACGCGCGCAGCATCGACGATCGCCGAATGCCCGTGCGCCGGATAGGCGCTATGCGCCTCCTTCCCGCGTACGACGATCTCCCCCAGGGCATAGCCTTTCCCGGCGCAAACCGGACGCAAGCCGGTGGGCTCGCCGATGATGATGTGGCGAGCGCGGAAGGCCTTCTTCTTCGCCAAAAACTTCGCGCCGACGCAGCCGACTTCTTCGTCAGCCGTAAGCACCACCGCCAGTGGCTTCTTGAGCGCCTTTACGTCGACTCGCGAGACGGCCGACAGGATGCACGCCAGGAATCCCTTAACGTCGCAACTGCCGCGTCCGTATAACTTGCCGCCGCGGAGCATGGGACGCAGGCCTTCGGCCTCGCACGGAACAGTATCGGTGTGGCAGACAAGCGCCAACTCGGCCACGCCCGGCTTCGTCGTGGCGATGAGGTTGATTTTCTCCACGCCCGCCGCGTCGCGATAGCAGTAGCGTTTCTTCTTCCAGCCCCGGAGATACTGTTCCGCGTATGCGATCATCGGTGCGTTGCTCATCGGCGAGACGGATGGAATCGCCACCAAATCCAACAAGAGATCGTCGGGCTTCATCCCCATAATTCACTCTGCAATTCGTCGAACTCAGCGACGATCTTTTCCTGCAGCGGGTGTTTGCCGCCGCGAACCACCAGATTGCCGGCGACACACACGTCCCGCAAAGCGGTCTTTTCCAGCGAAAAGACGATGTGAGCCGGGAGCGATTCACGGCTTGCGCCCGCAATGGAAAGATCGTTCAGATCGACGGTGAAAAAATCCGCCGCCCGGCCGGGCTCCAGCGCGCCGCAAGGCAACATCAGGCTCTTCGCGCCCGATTCCGTGGCGGCTTGGAATAAACGCGGCGTCTCGATCACCGCCCGCTCCAGTTTGGTCATCCGCAGGTGATACTCTAGCTCGCGTGCGTCTTCGAGAAGATCGATCTGAGTGTTGCTGTCGGACCCGAGGCAAATCCGCGCGCCCGCGGCCAGCAGACGATCGGCGGGCACGGCTCCATCGCCCAAGTTCCGCTCCGACGTCGGACACGCGCACACGGTGGAGCCGCCGAGCATCGCCGCTTCTTCCTCCGAGATGTGGATCGCGTGGATGGCGGTGAATCCCTCCTTCAGAATTCCGTGGTCGTGCAGCAACTGCACAGGACGGCGGCCGTACTCGGCGAGGCAGGCCTCCACTTCGGCAGGCTGTTCCGACACGTGCATATGCAAAGGCAGGTCGCGAGCCTCCGCGTATTCCGCGATTTCGCGCACTGCCGCGATCGGTACCGCGCGAATGCTGTGCGGCGCCACGCCGACGCGGGCTCCCTCGGCGATCAATGTGTCGGTATCGGAGAAGAACCGCGCCATATCCGCTGTCAGGAACCGCGCCTGCCCGGGGTTGGGTTCCTTTTTCCAGCCCGCGCGCATGTAGGCTGTCCGCAGCAGGCGGACTCGAAGACCGACTTCGCTGGCGGCACGCAGCGTCGCCCGCAAGACATTCAGGTCCTGATGGACGTAGTGAAACTCGCCCACGGCCGTAATTCCAGAGAGCATCATCTCGAGGAACGCCATCCGCGCGGCGTGATAGAGATTTTCGGGCGTCATGGCGTTGGCCGCATGATACATTGCCTCGCGCCACGTCCAGAAGGTATCGCGATCAGCCGACGTCCGATGCTCCGTGCGCCCTCGAATCACGCGTTGGAAGGCGTGCGAATGGACGTTGACGAGTCCAGGCAGCATGGCTCGGCCCGGCAGCCGCTCGGCGATGGCCAGGTCCTCCGCCTCCTCCGACAAACGCAGGATCGTGCCGCCGCTGTCGGCGACGAGCGCTAGCCCGGATTCGAATACCCCGTCAGCAAAAATAAGGTCCGGCAGCCAAGCCCGTAGGGGAGAGCCAGTCATATATACAATCAGAATAGTGTTTCGACTCTCGTTCGCGCTGCTGGCCGCCTCCCTTGGTGCGTTCGCCCAAAGGACGGTGTTTGTCGCTTACGGGGACATGCGCTTCACGGACACGGCGGAAACCAAGGCCACCAATCCAAAGGTGCGCCAATGGCTGGTGGAGAAAATCGCGTCGGAAAAACCGGCAGCCATCGTCGTGAGCGGCGACGTTCCCTACGTCGGCGAGCGTGCGGCCGATTACGCTGAGTTCCACGCAGAGACCGAGGCCTGGCGCGCGGCGAACCTCCCTGTTTTTCCGGCGCTCGGCAATCATGAGATGCGGGGAGATCCCACGAAATGCCTGGAAAACTGGTGGACGGAGTTTCCGCAGCTTCGCAACAAGCGCTGGTATGCGGCTGAGATCGGTACAAAGATCGTGGTGCTGAGCCTCGACACGTCCTCCCCGCTAACGCTGGGCAGCGAGCAGATCAAATGGGTGGACCAGCAGCTCATCGATCTGAAAAAGCCTGTTCGCTTCGTTATCTTTAATCTGCATCATCCGCCGGTGGCGGATGTCGAAACGGGCGAGGGCGCGAGCCACAATCCCAGGCCCAACGAGATCGCCCTGGCCGAGTATCTGACCACCGCGCCGCAGGGCAAGCGCGTGCGTTTCATCGTGAACGCGGGGCACATCCACAACTACGAGCGGTTTTTTCGCGACGGCATTGTATATCTGGTGTCCGGCGGCGGAGGCGCTGCCCCGGTGCCGGTGACGCGCGACGCCAGGGATCTTTATAAAGGGACGGAATATCCGAATTATCATTACCTGAAGTTCGTTCTGCATGGAAGAAAGTTGAGCGCCGAAATGATCCGCGTCGCCGATCCAATGGCTGAAAAGCCGGCGTGGGAGGTGAAGGATCGGTTTCAAATCACGGGGTCGAAGTGACCCCCACATGGGTTGTCGGTATTAAGTGATCTAGAAAGAGAGGAGAATCGCTATGCACCCAGGACAGACTAAGGAAGGGCCCCTGACTCCGGGCCTTGTCTTCGAGATGATGCAGGCGCACCAGAAGACGGCGGCGCTGAAAGCGGCAATCGACCTCGATCTCTTCCGCGCGGTCGGGGATGGGCCGGGGGACGTCGCCTCCATTGCCCGGCACTGCGCGGCATCGGAGCGGGGCATTCGCATCCTTTGCGATTTCCTGACGATCAATGGCGTGCTGATCAAAGAGAACGGCCGCTACTGGCACACGCCCACGAGCGCAGCGTTTCTTGACCCGCGGTCGCCGTCGTCTTTGGCCTCCGTCGCGCATTTTCTCGGCAATCAAGCGATGCAGGAGCCGATGTACCATCTGGCGGACATTGTGCGTACGGGGCGGACGGTGCTGCCGGGGGAAGGAAGCGTGGAGCCGGACAATCCCATCTGGGTCCAATTCGCCGAAACCATGGCGCCGATGATGGCTCCCATGGCCAGGCCTCTGGGCGCGGTGGTGCTGGAGGGGTACACCGGTCCGATGCGCGTGCTCGATATCGCCGCCGGCCACGGCCTGTTCGGTATTGAGATCGCCAAACAGAACCCAAAGGCTTTTGTCACCGGTCTCGATTGGACGCCCGTGCTTCGCGTGGCACTGGAGAATGCCCGCAAGGCCGGCGTTGCGGATCGCTACGATATGCTGCCTGGCAGCGCGTTCGAGGTCGAATTCGGCGGCCCCTACGACGCCGTCCTGCTTACAAATTTTCTGCATCATTTCGATACGGCGACGTGCGTCCGCTTGCTGAAGAAAGTCCATGGATCCATGAAAAGCGGCGGCCGGGCCGCCACGCTGGAGTTCATGCCCAATGAGGACCGCGTGTCGCCGCCCATGCCCGCGGCCTTCGCCATGACCATGCTGGCCACCACAGCGTCCGGCGACGCGTATCCCTTTAGCGAGCTTTCGGCGATGTATGCCGAGGCGGGTTTCACGGACATCACTGCGCATCCGATTCCGATGAGCCCCCACACCATCGTGATGGGGAGGGCGTAGCGGCGCTTTCCCCCTGGCTAACGCCAGGGGCTGTATCCATCCCGTCGTCAGGCCGGGGACCGGGCGGAGACGTCTACTGCCATCGCGTTCTCTCTGCTAGAATCCAAAACGATGAGCAACCCCGTCGTTTTCCCTCCCTCCGAACACTTTGTCCGGAACGCCCACGTGCAAGGCATGGAAGGCTACCTGGACCTCTACCGCCGCGCCGAGCAGGATCCCGAGAAATTTTGGGCCGATGTCGCCTCTCAGGAGATTCATTGGTTTGAGCCATGGACCAAGGTGCTTGACTGGCAGGCGCCGTTCGCGAAATGGTTCGTCGGGGCGAAGACGAACGTCTCTTACAATTGCATCGACCGCCATTGCCTGACGCATCGCAAGAACAAGGTCGCGATTTTGTGGGAAGGTGAGCCGGGCGATCAGCGCTTCATTACGTATCAGGAGCTGCTCAGGCTTGTTTCGCGCTTCGCTAACGTGCTGAAAGCACGAGGCTACAAGGAAGGCGACCGCGCCATCATCTATATGCCGATGTTGCCGGAGCTTCCGGTGGCGATGCTGGCCTGCGCGCGGCTCGGCATCACGCATTCGGTTGTGTTTGGGGGATTTTCAGGCGAGGCGCTCAAGGCCCGCATTCAGGACCTTGGCGCAACGCTGGTGATCACCGCGGATGGTGGTTTCCGCCGCGGCAAAGAGGTGAAGCTCAAGCCCGCCGTCGACGAGGCTCTGATGGAGTGCCCCGACGTGCGCGACGTGATCGTCTATCGCCGCACCGGCTCCGATACCGCGATGCAGTATGGCCGGGACCATTGGTGGCACATCCTCGACGAGGGCGTTAGCGAGCATTGCCCCGCTGTCCCTCTCGATAGCGAGCATCCTTTATACGTGCTCTACACATCTGGCACCACAGGCAAGCCGAAGGGCATCCTGCACACGACCGGCGGCTACATTACACAAGCCACGGCGACCATGAAGTGGGTGTTCGACATGCACGATAGCGACACGTACTGGTGTTCGGCCGATATCGGCTGGGTCACCGGCCACAGCTATATCGTCTATGGTCCTCTTTCGGCCGGTGCGACCACGGTGATGTATGAAGGCGCGCTGGATTATCCGGCGTTCGACCGCTGGTGGCGCATGGTCGAAAAGTACCGGGTCAATATCTTCTATACTTCGCCGACGGCGATCCGCGCACTGCTGCGCCAGGGCGAGCACTGGCCGAACGGCCATGATCTGTCGAGCCTGCGCCTGCTCGGCTCCGTGGGCGAGCCGATTAATCCGGCGGCATGGGCGTGGTTCCACCGCGTGATCGGCAAGGACCGCTGCCCCATCGTCGATACGTGGTGGCAGACCGAAACAGGGTCGATCATGATCGCGCCCATGCCCGGCGCGGTTCCGTTGAAGCCTGGCTCCGGCACGCTGCCGATGCCCGGCGTCATCGCCGATGTGGTGGATTTGAAGGGCAACCCAGTCGGCGTGAATCACGAGGGCTATTTGGTCATCCGCAGGCCATGGCCCAGCATGATTCGGAACATTTGGGGCGATCCGGAGCGATTCAAGGATCAATATTGGGGTAAGCTGCCGGGCATCTATTTCACCGGCGACGCCGCGCGCCGCGACGAGGACGGCTACTACTGGGTGCTGGGGCGTGTCGACGATGTGATGAACGTCAGCGGCCATCGCCTCAGCACGATGGAGGTGGAATCGGCGCTGGTGCATCATCCGGCGGTGGCGGAAGCGGCGGTGGTCGGCAAGCCTCACGAGATTACCGGCCAGGCGGTGTGCTGCTTCGTGACGCTCAAGAAAGGCGACTGGGATCACGACGCGCTCGGTAAGGAATTGCGCCAGTGGGTGGCCCACGAAATTGGCGCCTTCGCGCGGCCGGAGGAGATACGCTTTTCCGACGCGTTGCCTAAGACCCGCAGCGGAAAAATCATGCGCCGCCTGTTGCGGGAAATTGTCACGTCGAACACGGTGAGCGGCGACGTGACGACGCTAGAGGATCTGAGCGTGGTGACGAAGCTGGCCGCGCACCACGACGAAGACTAAGGCGCCGCCGCAGACGGGTCCATCATCACTGCGCTAAGGTCTTTCAGCAGATCCCCGGTGGTAGAGTCGATATCCGCACTCCGCGGATACTTATTCGCTCCATAGTCCTCCAGCACTTGCAGTTTCTTTGCTCCGTCGTCGTATTGAGCGGGCATTAGTTCATTCGTAAGATTCAGGCTGGACAGCAGTAGATAGCTCTGGTCTGTGAGAGTCCGGAAGTACACCGCTCTTTGATGAATTGGGTAGATCTTAGGGGCGCCGCTGGCGATCACCACCAGCGCGGACAGGACGGCCGACGTCCGATTCCAGCGCATAAGCGAGGAAACAACGCTGAAAAGGCCGAATCCCAACGACGAGCCGATCAGACCCGTTTCCCAGTTCGCCGCCGACGTTGCGAGCGCCTTCATCTCGTTACGAAAACCGGTAACCAGCTGAATCAGGTGCTGCGCCTGATCACGCGACACCGGCTGTGCGTTTGCCAGCGGCGCAGACTGCCGCGGGACCTCGGCCGCGGCCTTTTTCGCCGCTTCCAGATCAGCCTGCGCTTCCGCCACTGCGGCCGGATCCGCGAATTGGGTGGCCTTCAGTAGCAGGTCCTGTTTCCGCAGTACCTGCGTATGGGCGGCCACGATCTGCTTCCTGCCGTCCTCCGGCATAACGCTGACCTCGGCCAGGTTCCTGATCGATTGGGAGAGTGGCGGCTTCTGGGAGAGCGACAGCGCACCACCCGCGAACGAAAGCACAACCGGCACAATTCGATTCATTTTATTCCTCCGAATAAACGTGTAGAATCGGCGACAAACATATCACTGTGTCGATAAAGAATATCATAATTAGCGGTATTGAGCCGGCTATTGATGCCGCAATGCGACGATTGGATCCACCTTGCTGGCGCGGCGCGCCGGCAGATACCCGGCCAGAAGGGTCACTGAAATCAGGAACAGCGACGTGCCGGCGAAGATCAGGGGATCGGCGGTGCTGACGTTCGACAGCATGCCGGAAACCGCGCGCCCCGCCGCCAGGGCTGCGGCCGCCCCTCCCAGCACGCCCAATGCTGTCAACGCGATGCTCTTCCGGACCACCGAGGAAAGGACATCGCGGGGCCGGGCACCCAATGCCAGGCGAATGCCGATTTCGTGGATCCGCTGGCTCACCGTGTAGGCCATCACGCTGTACAAACCAACGGCCGCGAGGAACAGCGACATCGCGCCGAGCGCGCTCAGCAGAGTCGCGGCGAATCTGAGCGAAAAGAGAGGCGCGCCGATGTAGTCCGTCAGCGGCATGGCGTCGAACACGCCCGCGTTCGGGTCGACCGCGGCCGCTTCCCGGCGCAGCATCTGGATGGCTTGCATCGGGTCGTCGCTGGTGCGGAGGTAGAAAGCGATGTCCTGGGGCGGATGCGCCTGCTGGATTGGCACGTAAAAGTAAGGCCTCGGCGGTTCCGTCAGCGTGTAGTATTTCGTCCCGCGCACCAGCCCCACGACCGTGTATGCCTTGCCGCCGGCAAAAATCTTCTGTCCGACAGCGCTTCGCCCGGCAAAGAAGCGCCGTGCGAAGGGCTCGTTGACAATGGCGACGGGAGCGCTATCGGGGTCGTCGCGGTCGGTAAAGTCGCGGCCGCTCAGCAGGGGGACGCGCAGCAGGCTGAAGTAGCCGGGTGCAACCAACGTTCGCCCGAACGCCATATTCTCCGTCCGAGCCGGCACATACCCTTCGATTTGCAGTTCCGACGATGGACCCAGACCGAAGCCCAAGGGGATCAGATCAGCATAGCTTACGCTCTCAATTCCCGGAGCTTGCAACAACCGTTCCCGCAGCCGGACGCAGAATGCTCTTCGCTGCTCCTCGGAGTAGCCCGCCATGGAGGTATAGAAATTGCAAACAAGCACGTGCCGGGCATCGAAGCCGGGGTCGATTGCCTTGGCGATCTGGAAGTTCTTTAAGAATAGGCCGGCGCCGATCAGGGCCACAAATGCCAAGGCGACTTCGCAGACCACAAAGAAGTCCCGCAGGCGCTGCGAACGGACTCCGGAGACGCCTCCGCGGCCCCCTTCGTTCATCGCCTCGCTCGCGTTGGGTCCGATGGCGTGAAGCGCCGGCGACATTCCCGAGAGCAGCGCCGTCAAAATGGAGACCAGCACGGTAAAGCCAAGGATCTCCCAGTTCAGTGACATCGCCTGAATTTGAATCGGGATACCGATGGTGACTGGCGCAAGGTACTCGATGGATTCCGCCATCCACCCGGCGAGGGGCGCCCCGGCGGCGGCGGCCAGAATCGCTAACAACAGGGCCTCCGTCAGGAGTTGCCGCACGATCCGCGAGCGGCTGGCCCCGACCGCCAGACGGATGGCGAGTTCGTTCCGCCGGCTGACGCCGCGCGCCATCAGGAGGTTGGCAACGTTGACGCAGGCGATCAGCAGCACAACGGAGCACATTGTCATCAGAGTCCAGAGAGGACCCACCAGATGGTTGCGTTCAGTGCCATGGGCTTGGGTTTCGGGCAACAGGGTAACGCCGAAGCCTTCGTTGGTTTTGGGATACTTCGCGGCCAGTTCGCGCGCCAGGGCCTCGGCCTCCGCGCGCGCCTGCTCGATGGAGGCTCCGCGGTGCACGCGTGCGATCGCGTTAAACATGCGCGGCGGCCGCTGCTGCAACACGCGCTCGTCGAACCGGTTCAATTGCGGACCCATCACCAGAGGGATCCACATTTCGTACGCCAAGCCACGCATCATCCCGTAGAATTCCGGGGGCGCAACGCCGACGATGGTCAAGTCACGCCGGTTTACCCGGATGGTCGAGCCCAGTACATGCGGATCGGCATGGAAGCGGCTCTGCCAGAGGCGAGCGCTGATGATGGCCACGGGATAACCACCCGCCGTATCGCCTTGCTCCTCCGGCAGGAAGAAACGTCCAATCAGCGGCTTTACGCCGAGCACATCGAAATAATTTCCTGACACAAGCTCAGCCCAGACGCGTTCGGCGTGGTCGCCGTCTCCAATGCTCAATGGGTTGTTTTGAAACGCCAAGGCAACCGAGGAGAGCTTCAAATGGTCGCGGTAGTCGCGGAAATCGGGATAGGAGATGTTGAGGCCCTCGGCGTCGGGTTGCTTAGACTCGAAGATATAGAGTTGCTCGCCGTTGGTTGTCCCCGGCAAAGGGTGAAGCAGAACCATGTCGATCCAACTGAAGACCACGGTAGTGACCGCGATGCCCAGCGCCAAGGTGAGTACCGCCGTGGCCGTAAAAGCCGGCTTGTCGCGCAAAGTGCGGAGGCCATAGCGTAGGTCCTGCAGGAGGGTGCCCATTGAGTTTCCCGCAGCCTTGTCTGCATTTGGGCTTCCAGCGGCTAAATTCATGAGGAAGCAGTGCCTTCGATGCAAAGAGCTGTCCGATTATGGGACTCCATTTCGTGAAATCACGCAGTTACCACATTTCAACATCCACCTAGGTCTATTGAGCGCCACTTCCGGCGATGCTGTCGCATCAAATAATTAGTCATGCATCACGTTGTCATTTTGGGCGGAGGGTTTGGCGGCTTGTATGCCGCCCAGGCGCTTCGCAATGCACCGGTCGAGGTCACGCTGATCGATCGGCGCAACTTTCATCTTTTCCAACCGCTCTTGTATCAGGTTGCAACGGGTTCGCTGTCTCCCGGCGAAATCGCCGAGCCGCTGCGTGCCATCCTGAGCGACCAGAAAAATACCCGGGTTTTAATGACCGAGGCGGTCGATTTAGACGCCGATGACCGTAAATTAATCCTGGCCGACGGCGAGCTTCACTACGACACGCTCCTCGTGGCAGCAGGTATGCAAAACCACTACTTCGGCCACCAAGAGTGGGAGAGAATCGCCCCCGGGCTGAAGACCATTGAGGACGCCACTGCGATCCGCCAGAAATTGCTTTACGCCTTTGAGGCGGCGGAAAAGGAATCGGATCCGGAGATCCGGCGCTCCTGGCTGACGTTTGTCATCGTTGGCGCCGGGCCGACGGGTGTGGAACTCGCCGGCGCTCTGGCCGAGATCGCCCGCGATACCATGCGGCACGATTTCCGGTCGATTAAGCCGGAGGAGGCTCGAATTCTGTTGCTCGACGGCGCGCGGCACGTGCTGAACTCCTTCACGCCGGCGACGTCGGAGAAGGCGGAACGAACACTGATCCAGCTGGGCGTCCTGCCGCGGACGGGCGTATACGTCACTTCGATTGACGAGTTGGGCGTGACCATTGAGACGCCGACGGGCGAAGAGCGTATCCCGACCAGGACGGTGGTTTGGGCAGCCGGTGTGAAACCGGAGGGGTTCGCAAAGGTGCTGGCGAATCGCGCGGGCGCGGAACTGGCGCAGAGCGGCCAGGTCCGGGTCGATCCGCAGCTGAATGTTCCCGGCCATCCGGAGATTTTCGTCATCGGCGATATGGCCTACGTCGAGTACAACGGACAGCCCTTGCCCGGCATTGCGCCGGCGGCCATTCAAGAAGGGCAATACGTGGCCCGGAGCATTGTCAACCGCATCCGCTGCCGCGCCGTCAAGCCATTTCACTATTTCTACAAGGGAAGTCTGGCGGTGATCGGCCGCAAGGCGGGTGTGGCGGAGTTTGGACCGCTGAAGTTCGGAGGCATCTTCGCCTGGCTCACGTGGCTGTTTGTGCACCTGCTGTTTCTGGTGCATTTCCGCAACAAGTTGATCGTGCTGATCCGGTGGGGCATCGAGTATTTCACCTTCGACCGCGGCTCGCGCCTCATCACCGCGGACGCCCGCTTGCAGCCGGCCGCGAATATGGTGGAAACTGACAAGCGGACATGATCGCCAAACTCTCCGCCTTCGTTCTGGTTTCTTTTCTGGCCCACGCGCAAACACAGCAGCTATTCAACGGAAAGGACCTCGACGGTTGGAAGGCCATCGGCCGCCAAGAAGGCGCTCCCCTCATGGCCGGATTCGGGGTGCATGACGGGTTGCTCGAGACCACCACGGGCAAGGGGGTGCTCTGGTACACCAAGCGGAAGATCGGCAACGCCGTCATCAAGGTGGTCTACAAGATGTCGAACGAGCGCGGGAATTCCGGCGTCTTCATTCGCATCCCGGTGGAACCTCAGAACGAGGACGATGCCATCAACAAGGGCATCGAGGTGCAGATCGATAATCGCGACGACGACTGGCACTCCACGGGCGTTCTCTATTCCATGACCAAGGCCATGGCGCGGCCCTACAAGCCGGCAGGCGAATGGAATACGATGGAGATCACCTTGGACGGATTGCGCACCATCGTGAAAGTGAATGGCGTCCTGGTTACAGATTATGATGGCGTCTCGCCTGTTCCGGAGAAGAAAAAATCGTACGAGCCGGACCGAGGCCCGCGCCCCGTGGAAGGCTACATAGCCGTTCAGCATCACGACGAAGCTTGCGTGATTTCGTTCAAGGAAATCAGCGTGACTCCATTGAAGTGAGCGGTGAGGTGAAAGGCGGCTCCCATGAAGACGTTTCGCCACATCCTGTTCCCGGTCGATTTTTCCGATCGCTCCGAGGCGGCGCGAAGCCAGGTGATGTCGTGGGCGCAGCGTTTTCAGGCTCACGTCACGCTGATCCACACGATTCAGATTCCGTTGAGCGCCTATGGCGGGCCGGACGGCTACCCGATCATCGTCGACGTGCCGGCGATCGAGGCGGCGGCGAAGGAGCGGCTCGACCGCGTGGAGTTTCCCGGCGCGGACAGGGTGGTCACCATGGGCGATCCCGCGTACGAAGTGAGCCAGTTCGCGGAAAAACACGGCGTCGACCTGATCATGATGGCGACGCACGGCTATGGAAAATTCCGCGGCGTCCTGATGGGCTCGGTAGCCTCGAAGATTCTGCATGACGCTCACTGCCCGGTGTGGACCAGCGCGCATCCGGAGGACGCGGCCGCGCCCGGCGACATCCGCAATGTCCTGTGTTGTATCGAAGCGGAGAAAGAAAGCGCGGAGATGGTCCGAACCGCCGAGGACGTGGCGCAGGCGTTCGGCGCGGAACTGCACCTGTTTCACTCGGGCGAAGGACACATCTCGCAGGCGGTGCGCGCGGCCGCTTTGGAGCACAAAGCGGACCTGGTGATCACCGGCGCCGGCAAGCTCCATAAGGCGCTGGGCCGGCTGCGGTCGAACACGATGGCCATCATCCACGATTCACCCTGCTCGGTATTGAGTTTGTAGGGGCGAAGGGGATGACCACTGTGTCCCCGACCCACAAACGCCGCACTTTCAACAAATCGTGTTCAGTGGACGCAGCGGTCTGTCCCCTTCGCTACCGAATGCCAGTAAAGAAGGAGGGTTTTCGCGTAGCCTCGTTAGCCTGGGGCTACCAAGAAAACCGGCCCGCGCAGGGGGAGGCGTGGACCGGTTCGAGGTTGGGTTGTTGGTTAGAAGGAGAATCGGATGGAGAGCACGCCATGGCGCGCCGGGATGGCCGCAGTGGTGATGGTCCCAAAATTGGAGTTCGTATTGACGCCATTGGAGTAGTTCAGAGTGAGCGTCGAATTGGGGTTGCTCGGGTTGAAGTGGTTGAAGGAGTTGAACGCCTCGAACTTCAGCTGCAGGACGTTGCTTTCCTTGACGATCCGCCACTCTTTGTAGACGCTCAGGTCGACGTTCTCCACGCCCGGCCCGTAGGTGAGCGTCGGAGGCGTGTTGCCGATGCCGAGCGAATTCACAGGGGGCAGCGCGAAGTTCGAGGCGGCGAACGGATACCAGAGGTTGGACGGCGCGGTGGAACCAACCGAGGAGGGCGTCGCGCCGGAGGGCAGGAATAGCGGCCCGTTCTGCTGGCAGCGGAACGGTAGACCGCCGGTGGGTGTGCCTGTCCAGTAGCCGATGGGCGCGCCATTGGCGGAACAAGCGATGGTTAGCGGTGTTCCGTAATAGAACGTCACGATTCCCTCCACATGCCAGCCATCCATCACCTGCTTGGTCAGAGCGTTGCTCCAGAGACGGCTGCCGTTGGGGACGGCGTATCCCCAGTTGACGTTCACGGCCTGAGGACGCGTGCCGCTGCCGATATTCTCGTTCAGCTTGTCTGACACCCACTGCAGGCGTGAATACACCAGCGTCTTGGACCAGGTGTAGTTGCTGCCGAAGTGGAACCGGGCGCCTACGCGCTTGTTGAACTGCGCCTGTAGCGCATCGTAGTGCGATTCGCCGTTCTGCGTGTACTGCTGGATGCCGCCCCAGCCCGGATACGCGCCCCCGAGCGCGCGCAACAGGTTGGTGTTGTAGAAACCGCTCGTGCCGCCGTTGCCGCTGGTCGGATCGAGGAAACGGGCCACCGGTCCGGGCGCGCCGTTGTTGGCGGTGGGCGTCCAATCCGTCAACGGCGGAACGGCGTTCAGATCGATATTGCCCTGATTGAACTGATGGTGGGCCACCGTGCCGACGAAGGCGATGTCCATCACGAATCCTTTGCCAAGATCGTGCTGGACGCCGAGGCTGAAGTCCAGCGTCTTTGGCGGAGGATAGCTGAGAGGCCCGCCGACCGTGGTCTGCGGCGTGAATACCAGCTGCGACCCGGCCAGATTGGCAATTGTCGTGTTCAATACGATCGGAGCCAGGAAGTGGGGCGGCGTTGCGATCGGCCCGATGCCTGCGCCCGTCGCGCCCAGCGTATCGACGCCAAACGCGCGGCCGTAGAACACGCCGAATCCGCCGCGGATCGCGGTCTTGCCGTTCCCGAAGACGTCATAGGCGAAGCCGATGCGCGGCGAAACCTGCATTGCGGGCGTCTTGAAGTAGCTGTTCGAGGTCACGATGCCGCTGAACGGCGTGGAGGAATAGCTGGCAGGGTCGAACGTTCCCTGGCGCGAATAGGCGTAGATCGCGCCCGTCGCGGGATTGATCGAAGCCTTATTCGCCGTGGGGCAACTGGCGTTGGATGCCACCGTTACCGTGCAATAGGGATAAAGCAACTGGCCCTGCTGGCTCTTACTATAGGCCGAGCCTTGGAACATCCCCAGAGCGGCCTGGTTGGCCTCATACAATGCGCCGAGGCGCTGGAAGCGCGCGCCGTAATCGAGTGTCAGCCGGCGGTTCACCTTCCAGGTGTCCTGCAGGAAGAACTCGGTCTGCTTGTAACGGGCGCGGTTGATCTGCTTGATGTTGTCCTGGCCGTAGCCATAGAGGTTTCCGGTGAGAGCATTCGAGAACGGATCCCCGGTATCGACCGGATTGCCGAGGTCGGAGCCGAAGTAGTACGTTCCAGCCGTGTTGTAGACCGAGTAGACGCTGACGTTGCGGGCGTCGTGCTCGAAGTAGAAGCCGCCCTTCAGGCTGTGGCTGCCCTTGATCCAGGTGATGTTGTCCACGAACGTCACCAGGCTGTCTGTACCGTCGAACGGCCAGCGGCTGTCGAAACCGAAGCTCGGCAGGTTCGGAATTCCCGCCGGAGCCGCCTGTGCGGTGAAGCCGGAGGGCAGTCCGAAGTTGATGTTCGGCAGCAGGTTCAAGTAATTCGCGGAGGAGCCAAAAATAGTGGGCAGCGTGAGCGCCGTGCCGCCTGAGGTGAACGGCAGCTGGCTGGCCTTATACGACGCTGGATCCGTGGGCACGTTCTGCTGATGCGCCCGGTTTTGTCCGAAAGTGATCTCGTTGATCAGGTTAGGGCGGAACGTATGGACGTAGGTGGTCGCCGCTCCGACGGACGGAATGAAGTAGCTGTGCGGGAACTGGCCCCAGCCATCCCCGGCCGCGCCTAGAATCGCGCCGAAGCCGGATTGCGCCTGATAGTCCTGCAGAAGGCGGACGAACAGCGTGTCCTTGGAGGAAATGTTGTAGTCGACGCGCAGGATGTTGTCGCGCCGCGGGTCGGTGTTCTGCAGAACGTCAGTGAAGTTGTACTGCCGCTGGCCGGTGGGATCGGTTGTATTAGGCAGCGGGAACAAATTCAGCATCGCACCCCCAATGGGGCTGAGGCGGTTGAGCGGGATCTTGTTTCCAGGGAAGCAACCAGCGCTATTGGTGGTGGAGCAGGCCTGGCCAGAGAGGGGGTCGCGAACCGGAATCTGGGATCCGTTGGTGTTGAAACTCTGCGAGAAGTCTCCCTGGCGCTCCAGGGCCGTGGGCATGGTGTATTTGTTCAGCGCGGTGCTCTGGGTGTTCCACAACTGGTCCCACGAGTAGAAGAAAAAGAGATGGTTGCGATCCTTGTTGAAGCGGACTTTCGGGATCAGGATGGGGCCGCCGACCGTGAAGCCCGGATTCTCGTAGCGATACTTGGGCTTTGCCTGGCCAAGCTGGTTAAAGAACCACTCGTTCGCATTGAACTCTTCATGCCGGTAGTAGTAATACGCGCTTCCGTGGAACTGAGCCGTGCCGTTCTTGATCGACACGTTCATCTGGCCGCCGTTGCGCGCGCCATATTCGGCCGCGTAGTTGCCGGTCAGCAGTTTCACTTCGCCGACGGCATCGACGCTGGGGGCCTGATAGGTGCTCATGCCGGGCGCGCCGGAATCCTGCGCCGCGATGCCGTCGAACGTCACCAGCACCTGGCCGTTGTTGCCGCCGTTGATCACGGCAGAGTTGCCGTTCCACCCGCGCTGATCGTAGGTTCCCATGTCGATGACGCCGGGCAGATCCTTGATGATTGCCTGGAAGTTGCGGCCTTTGATGGGAGTTTCCTTGATCTGCGCCAGGTTGACGTCCGTAGCATGGTCGGAGGAGTCCGTGACGACGCGGGCGGCCTGCGCCTGAACCTCAATGGAAGTGGCCACGTCGCCAACTTCCAACCGAAGGTTATGCACGTCCACCTTCTCGAGGGTTCCCACCGTGATGTGGTTTTGAATGTACGTCTTAAATCCGGGATGCGTGATCTTCAAATCGTAGTCGCCCGGGATGATGTCGGCGAAAATGAAGCTGCCGGTGCCGGAGGTGGTGAACTCTCGAAGCTGCTTGGTGATTTCGTTGGTGATCTGAACATTGGCTCCGGCGACGACGGCGCCGGCAGCGTCAACCACGGTGCCTGTAATCTGGCCGGTAACGGTTTGGGCGTTAGCAGCGGGCACGATTGCGAGGCAGGCAATCAGCCCCAAAAAAGGCAGGTACCTCAGCGAGACGTACTTCATGGACGACCCCCTTGACATTTAAACGTTTCAAAGTTGAGTCCAGGATGAGCCCGTTGCATTCCCATCCCTGGCTTCAGATGAGAATACACTGAGAGTTAACTTTTGTAAAGCCGCCAAGCGATTTTTTTTATGAGGTCGATTCAGAAAGGGAATCGATTTATTTCTCGACCGCCTCAAGCTGCCGGTCGTGATCTGCCGGCTCGATCTGAACGAGATTGGGCGAGGAAACCGGGGCTTCCCAACGCGTGAGACGTGCCTTGTGGGGAAAGACCCGGTTCACCAGGGTCCCCGCAGAGACCGAGGCTCGTGCCAGATGGCCGATCTTCAGCGGCCCGGCGACCGTCAGCCCTCCGATCCAGTGAAGGCCTGCGCTGATGGAGCAGCCGCACTGGCTGCAATCGGGGTTGCCGCCAAACACGCACGGCTCGACGTGGGTTTTCAGGTCGGCCGTGTAGTTCACCGAGAACTTGGAGAACAGGCACTCGGAAGGATTCTGGGGAGGTTTCGCAAATGCCCGAGCCATTCCGTCGGGCATCATCAGCTTGGGATGCCGGCGGCTAAGGGAGGGGAGCAAGGCGGCCAGCCGCAAGCGGTCCTCCGGCAGCAGACGCTCGGCGCTGGATTCGCCCCGCTGCGGCGAGTAAACACTGAACCAGATGCGGTTCACTTCGCTGCGCGCGCTCCAGAAGGCCAGGAACTGTTCCAGATAGTCCGGCTGCTGGAGATGCTGGCGGACGATCGTGGAGTGTACGTTGATCCGCCGCCCGGCGATGTTCTTCAAGATGCGATCGTAGGTGGCGGGGTGGCGGCGCACATCATGATCCGGAGCGAGTCCGTCGATGGAAACCGCCACGGTGAGCCTGGGCAGCGCCATCCATTCAGCGGGAATGGGAATCACCGCGCTGGTCACCACCATCACGTGCGTGCCGCGGGCGCTCAAGACCGGCAGCACGCGGCTGAGTTCGCGGTGGCGGACAAGAGGTTCGCCGCCGACCAGGGAAACGTGGACGGGATCGTGTTGTTCCACCAACCCGAGAATACCCTTCACCAGCGCGTCGCCGCGAAAGTCGGATACATCCCGCAGGGTCTCGGATCCGCCCAGATGCGATTCTCCATAGGCATAGCATCCCGGGCAGTGCAGCGGGCATTCACGCGTAATTTCGATGGAAAGGAGGGGGATTTTTCCGCGGAGTATTTTGCCCCAGGACTGCAGTAAGTCAACGGGTTTCATCGTCGGGACGCATACTCCTCCTGGCGCGCATTTTCGGCGTAGTGATAACGAACGGCGGCAAGGTACCACTTCCTCAGATGCAGCTGAGAACAGGAAAGTTTCGCGAATTACGTTTCCAAGACGACGAATAAAGACTGGCCAAACGGCGGGTGCAGGAGTTTTTCCGCGCGCGAGGAGAAGGGTACGACGTAGCGGTCGAAAAACTCGATCTGCGCGGCGGATTGCGCGCGGCGTTTGAGTACATGGGCGTTGATCCACCAGCCGAAGAAGCCAATGGCGTTAAAATAATGCGCCTCGCGGAGGCGGAAGCCGGCCGATTTTGCCAGGGCGGCAATCGAGGCGCGTGTATAGCGCCGGTGATGCCCCAGCAATTCGTCAATGGGGCCGTAAAGGGCTGGAAAGGCCGGTACAATGAGGACCGCGACGCCTCCGGGCACCAGCACTTCGGCCATCCCGCGCAGAGCTTCGCGGTCGTCCTCGATATGCTCGAGAACGTTCAGGCAGACGCAAGAATCGGGCTTAAACTCCACTAGGGAACGGAACTGGGGTGACGCAGCGTCGCAGGTGATAGCCTGCAGGTTCAATTGATCGGCAAAACGTGCCCGCAGCTTTTCGATGCATGAGGGTTCGGCGTCGATGGCCAGCACGGCTTCGCGATCCAGCAACAGGCTGGTGAAGTTGCCGATGCCGCAGCCGATCTCCAGAACGCGGCGGCCGAGCCGGCGGGCGGCGAGGCGGTGCTGCCAGGAGAAATAATTCGTGGCGCGCGTCATCCGCTCCTGATCTTCGACCGTGTATGCGGCAGTGGCTGCCATCAGCGATACCCTATAATGCCTAGTTTAAGAGTTTGTCGAGATAAGGGACAGGCCGCTCTGTCCACCGCCGCTCTTGCGCGCGCCGAGACAAAGGGAAACCCGGGGACAGAGTGGTCTGCCCCTTTTTTCAATGTTCTACCTGTTCCGCCTCTTTTATTCGTTTCTCCCCCTTCACAATCCCATCGGATTCGGTGCGGCGGATTTCATTGAACTGGCGTTGGCGGTGCTGCTGGTGGCAATGGCCGTGTGGTGGCAGAGATCTGCCGCGGCGGTGAATCGCTTCGCGGTACGGACAGTCTGGTGCATGGGCGCCCTGGCGGCAGCGCCAGTGGTTCTGCGGCTGTCGATGCTGCATAGCTCGCCGATCCCCACTCCTCTGGGCGCGGACGATTTCAGCTACCTGCTTTTGGGTGACACGCTGGCGCACTTTCGTTTAACCAATCCGATGCATCCGATGCACCGGTTTTTCGAGACGTTCTTCGTCATCCAGGAGCCGAGCTACAGCTCGATTTATCCGCTGGGACCGGGCTTGGCCCTGGCGTTCGGGCAACTGGTTTTTCGCCTGCCCTGGGCGGGGATCGCGCTGGCGACGGCGGCGTTTACGGCACTGTGCTACTGGATGCTGCGCGGCTGGACGAAGCCGGGGTGGGCGCTGCTGGGCGGCGCGCTGGCGGTGGTGGAGTTCGGACCTCTGAATCACTGGATGAACACTTATTGGGGAGGATCGCTGGCGGCCGCCGCCGGATGCCTGGTGTTCGGCGCGATGCCTCGGCTCAAAGAGCGCTGGCGCACCCGCGATGCGCTGCTGCTGGGCGCGGGCCTGGCGATTCACGTGTTAACGCGTCCGTTCGAATCGATTCTTCTGGGGATATGCGCGGCCCTGTTTTTCGTCCCTGAGTTTCGGAGAAGGGAACTGTGGCGCGCTACTGCGATTGCAGCGTCGCTGGTGGCGCCCGCGCTTGCGCTCATTGCGCTGCACGACCATCGCGTCACCGGAAATTGGGCGACGCTGCCCTATGCGTGGTGCCGCTATCAGTACGGCGTTCCGTCCACGTTCACGTTTCAACCCAACCCCGTGCCGCATCGCGAACTGACGCGGGAACAGAAAATCTCCTACGACGTGCAATCGTTCGTGCACGGAGAAGGAACGGACACCTGGGCAACCTACTTGAGCCGCCTCGCGCAGCGAGTGCGGTTTTACCGCTTCTTTTTTCTGCCGCCGCTGTATCTGGCGCTGCCCGCGTTCTTCTGGAGCTGGCGCGATCCGCGCATGCGCTACGTCCTCGCGGCTCTGGTGATTTTCTTCTTCGGCACCAGTTTTTATGGTTATTTCTACGCTCATTACATAGCGGCGGTGGCATGCCTGTTTCTGCTGGTGACCGTGGTGAGCCTCGAAAATCTCTCGCGTTTGACGATTCGCGGCCGGCTGGCGGGCCCCGATGCGGTCCGCGTCATTTTATTTCTGTGCGGCGCGCATTTTCTGTTCTGGTACGGGGTTCAGCTCTCAAGCAGCCAGGATTTCGCCAAGGATCTGGAGCCTTACGAAACCTGGGACGAAGTGAATCACGGCGATCTGGACGGGCGCATCGCCGTGAATCGCCAACTGGCGCAACTGCCAGGGAAGCAACTCGTGTTCGTCCGCTACTGGCCGAAGCACACATTGACGGAATGGGTCTATAACGGCGCGGAGATCGACAGACAAAGCGTGGTGTTCGCACGCGATCTGGGCGCGGCGGATAACGAGGCTCTGAGCGCCTATTATCCCGACCGAGTGGCCTGGCTGCTGGAACCCGATGCGATGCCGCCCAGGTTGTCTCCGTATCGGCGCGAGGAGCCTCCCAAGCCCGTCGCACCCGCGGCGATCCTGCAGACTGAACAGCAGAAGGAGCTCTCCAAGAAACGTCCCCGGCTGAAGTTTGAGGAGGTGAAATGATGCTCGACTCCCTCTTCTCTTCGTTCGATCCGGTGAAGAATCCGATCGGTTTCGGGGCGGCCGATTTTGTCGAGATTGCCATCGCCCTGATGCTCGTCGCGCTGGCGATTTTCTGGACGCCGTTTGTCGAGCCGTTTGCGCGGCAGCTCTCAGCGAAGACGCGCTGGGCGATGCTGGCGCTGGCCGTCGCACCCGTGGCTCTGCGCCTGGCGCTGTTGGCGCATCATCCGGTGCCCACGCCAGATATTTACGACGAGTTCGGGCACCTGTTGGTCGCCGATACGCTGCGGCACTTCCGCCTGGCGAATCCGCCCCACACGCTCCACCAGTTTTTCGAGACGTTCTTCGTTTTGCAGACGCCGACATACGGCTCGATTTATCCGATAGGGCAAGGCTTGATCCTCGCCATTGGCCGCGCGGTCTCGGGCATTCCCTGGGTCGGTGTACTGATTGCCTCCGCTGCATTTGCTCCGCTGTGTTATTGGATGCTGCGGGCCTGGACCTCGCCCGTCTGGGCACTGGCCGGGGGCGCGCTGGCGGTGATTGAGTTCGGACCTCTGAATCAATGGATGAACAGCTATTGGGGCGGAATGCTGGCCGCGACGGCGGGATGCCTGGTGTTCGGGGCTCTCCCGAGGCTGGTCGAGAAATTCCGTACGCGCGACGCGTTTCTGTTGGGCGCGGGCCTGACGATCCACCTGCTCACGCGCCCGTATGAATCGATTTTTCTCGTCGCCGCGGCGGCACTTTTCCTGGTCCCGATTTGGAAGCGCGCGATGCCCGTGCTCCTCCTCGGTTTGCTTCCCGGGCTGGCGATCACGCTGGTCCACAACAAGAGCGCCACGGGGCAATGGACCAAGCTGCCGTATCAATTAAGCCAATATCAATACGGCGTGCCGGCGTCGCTGACGTTCGATGCCGATCCCGTTCCGCACTACGAACTGACGCCGCAGCAACAGCTGGAGTATAAGTCGCAGATCTCGTTTCGCGAGGGCAGAGAGACGCCCGGAAGCTATCTGCTGCGCCTGGAATATCGCGTCCGCTACTACCGGTTCTTCTTCCTGGCGCCTCTCTATCTGGCGGTCCCGGGGTTCTGCTTCGCGGCGATCCGGAACCGGCGCTATGGATGGGTCTTGCTGACGCTGGCGATATTTGCGTTGGGGACCAATTTCTTCCCCGCGTTTCAGTTGCATTATCTGGGCGCGGTGACGTGCCTTTTTATCCTGATGAGCGTCGCGGGGTTGGAACAGATCAGCAGATGGAGTCCCGAAGCCGCGCGGCTGCTCCTATTTCTCTGCGCGGCACACTTTGCGTTCTGGTACATTGCGCATCTATCGGGCGAAGGCGACGTGGCGGTAGCTATGATCCGTTATGAGACGTGGGACAACATCAACCATCGCAACCCGGAGCGGCGCATCGCGGTGAAGCGGCAGCTCGATGACATCCCCGGCCAATTACTGGTGTTCGTGCGCTACTCGCCGCGGCACATTTTTCAGGAGGAATGGGTATATAACGAGGCCTCGATTGACGATGCGCGCGTGATTTGGGCTCGCGATTTGGGCGAGGAGGAGAATGCGAAGCTGCGGGCGCTATACCCGAACCGGCGGGTGTTATTGCTGGAGCCGGACGCGCGAGCGCCGAAGCTGAGCGAATATTAGCTCACCAAGCCTTATCGGCGGGCCTTATTGCTGGTCGAAGAGATCGCCCCGGTCCACGCGCTCCCCTTTTAACATCACCAGGGAAATGCGTTCCGTCGCGGTGATGTCTTTCAGGGGATTCCCGTCCACCAGAAGCAGATTCGCCTGGTAACCCTTCTTGATCAGGCCGATGCGGTTGGAGGCCTTCAGCAGTTGCGCGCCGTTGAACGTCGCGGCCTGCAGCGCCACCGCGGAGGGCACGCCCGCGTCCGCCCATAGCTGCAATTCGCGATGGAGCGCCGGGCCGTGAAGCAGTGTGGGATTGCCGGAATCGGTTCCCGTGACCAGCGTCACGCCGGCGCGCAGGGCCGCCATGAGGTTCTGGCCGCAGATCGCCATCGAGACCGGATACTTCGCAATCCCTTCGCGCATCTTTTGCCCCGCGGGACTCTGCAGGAAGGCCTTCGTGGAATCGAGCAGTTTTTTCGGGCCTACCTGCTGCACCAGGGTGCGGTCCAGTCCGTCGGTCTTCCCCTGCCCGAGCAGGGAGAACGCCTCCGCGACGCTCAGCGTCGGATCGAACGTGATGCCGGCCTGCTTCATTCGGGCGAACAATGCCTCGGGAATCAGGTCGTCCATCGATCCGTGCTCGATGCCGTCCACGCCCGCGTTCACCGCGTCCTCCACGTCCTTGGCGTTGCCGGTGTGGCAGACGACGGGCAGGCCCTTGACGTGCGCTTCCTCGACGATAGCCTTGATCAGCGCCGGGTCCATGCGAACGAACGAGTATCCGGGCACGCCCGCTTCGAGAATGGTCTTGATCCCGTCCACGTGCCTCGCAGCGAGATCGTCCACCATCTTCCTGGCTTCGTCGGCCGTCTTCGGCAGCCGCAGGAACTGGGCTTCGAAACTGGCGCGCGCGGCCTCGGGAATATTCCTGCTGTACTCGGTTCCGTGGCCCCCGGGGGTGGTGAACAGCGGCCCGACGGCGAACAACTCCGCGCCCAGGTTTTCGCCCGAAGCGATGACGACCCGCGCTTTCAGAGCTTCGTCCAGCGGATCGCCGACGCTCTTCACTGCTGTCACGCCGCTGTACAGATAAGCGGCGAGCTCGCGCGGGAACGCCTTGGCCGGCGGTTCAAAATCGCTGGCGCTGGTGAAAAACCCTCCCGGGCTGCCGAGATGCACATGCACGTCGATGAGGCCGGGCATCAGCGTCTTGCCCGCCGCATCGATGGCATCCGCCTTCAGCGCTTTCGCGTCCGGAGCCGAGCCCGTGAAGATTTCCTCGATCTTGCCGTTCTTCACCAGAACCGACCCTTGCTCGATGACATTCCCGTCTCCCAGGAATAGCCGTGCGTCGCGGATGAGATGGGACTGGCTGCGGCGCATCTCGCGGGCCAGCATCTTGCCTTTTACCACGTTGTCCTTGGCGTAGGCCTGATATACTCCCATCGCGACGAACGGCGCCAGCACCGCCAATACCCAGAACTTCGCCGAGGGTTGCAGTTTGTCGTCTTTGTCCCAGCGGAACAGTTTCAACGCCAGGAACGTGCCGACGATGGCCGTCACGATCAGGGCTCCGGCGGGCGCCAGGTTGTCCCAGATTGTTTCGTGGCCTTCGAGAATCGCGGTGATTCCGGTGGACAAATACGTGGACGGAATGAACTGGGCCACGATCTGCAGCCAGTTAGGCATGACGGCGATGGGGAACGTCGCGCCGCCCAGAAACAGCATCGGGAAGTACAGGATCTGGATGATGATCTGGCTCTCCTGCATGGAATTGGCGACCGCACCGATGATGCCTCCCATGGCGCGGAACGCCAGCACGCCGATCAGCACGAAGACCGTCAGCGACCATGGATGCTCGAGCGGCGGCATCCCGTAGATGAAATGGGCCAGCGCCAAAACCAGAATGACAACAGGGATATAGAGCAGCAGGCCGACCACCATCTGGGACACGAGGATAGGACCGGCAGTGATCGGCGCGACCTTAAAGCGGCGGAGGATATTCGATTCCCGGTCCATCACCGAGCGCATGCCCGCGCCGAAGAATCCCGAACCGAGGATGCCGAGGGTCAGCACCATATTGACGATCTGCACGATTGCGCCGCCCTGTTCGGCGTGCATCATGAATCCGAAGATGAAGAAAAAGATCATCGGGAACAGGAAGTTGAAGAACAGCACCGTGCGGTCGCGCATCGTCAGGCGCAGGTTGATCCTGATCTGTGAGATGTATGCTCCCATGGGTCCTCCGCGTTAGTCTCTCAGCCGCTTTCCGGTGAGTTCGATGAACACGTCTTCAAGCGTCGGCCGCTTCAGGTGAATGTCTTCCAGGTCCAGGCCGTTCTGGTCGATCCACTTCACCACGCCTGGGAGCGTCCGCGCGGGCTTGGCCGAATAAACGATCAGCACCTTCCGGTCCTCATCCATGGCGAATTTCTCGGCGCATTCGAAGTTCGGCACTTCGGCGGGCATGGGCTGCTCGGTATGAATCTCCACGCGCGAGGTGCCGAGCGTCTGCGCCTGAATCTCCCGCGGAGTGCCGAGCGCGATAATTTTCCCTTGATCCACGATGGCCACGCGGTCGCAGAGCCGCTCTGCCTCCTCGATGTAATGCGTGGTGATGAGGATGGTGCGCTTGGCGTCGCGAAGTTCGCCAATCAATCCGTGTATTTCGAGGCGCACCTGCGGGTCGAGGCCCGTCGTCGGCTCGTCGAGAAAAACCATCTGAGGATCGTTCACCAGCGCCAGCGCTAACGCTACCCGCTGCTTCTGCCCTCCGGACAGCGTCTGATAGAATGCGTTGCGTTTTTCCGCCAGCTGCAGGCGGTCGATCAACTTGTCGATATCGGTATGGCGCGAATAAAAGGCGCTGAACATCGCCAGCGCTTCGCGCACGGTAATCTTGGCCGGCAAATTGGTCGATTGCAGGCAGACGCCGATGCGGTCCTTCAGTGCCCGCACGTTGACGCCGGGATCCTGGCCCAGCACTCTCACCTCGCCCGAGGTGCGAGGCCGCAATCCTTCCAAAATCTCCACGGTGGTGGTCTTGCCCGCTCCATTCGGGCCGAGCAGGCCGAACACTTCGCCCGGCGCGACCTCGAAATCAATGCCGCGGACAGCTTGGACGTCGTCGTAGGACTTTTCCAGTCCTCTTACGTGGATGGAGGGATCCATAGATTTACCCTGTAAGATTTGCAAAGTTACTTGGGCACAACCGGGCCGGCGGCCAGCACCTTGACGCAAGCCTTACAGAACGCGGGTAGATCCTCCGGTTTGCGGGATGTGACCAGATTCCAATCAACCACCACTTCCGCATCTTCGTAGATCGCACCGGCATGCACCACGTCGTCCTTGATGGCGGAGAAACTGGTGGCGCGGCGTCCCTTCAAAATGTCGGCCGAGCAGAGAACCCAGGGCCCATGGCAGATCGCGGCAACCAGCTTCCCCTCGGCGTTCATGTCCCGCACGAACTGGTTGGCCTTCATGTAGCGGCGGATATGATCCGGCGCGTAGCCTCCGGGGATGACCACGCCGTCGTAGTCGCGGGTCTTCGCCTGTTCGTAGGAGAGTGAACTCTTCGCCGGATAGCCGAACTTGCCGTTGTACGCTTTAAAGGGCTCCGCCGCGATAAAGGATACTTCCACGTGCGCTTCCTGCAGCCGGAAGAACGGATACCAGACTTCCATCTCCTGGTATAGCGAATCGATGAAAATCGCAACCCTTTTCCCTTTGAGTTCCATGAAGGCAATTGTATCCCTCGCAGCGCTCGCAGTGCCGGAAACTCGGCGAACGGCGAAAAAGGCGGGACGAACGGCGAGACAGGTTAAGTGGCGGAAGGGCCGGTTCGAACAAGTTCTCCGATTTGCGTCAACTTCTTCCACAGCGGGCCCAGGAGATCCAGCCGCAGGGCGTTCGCGCCGTCGGACAACGCTCGCTCGGGAGCCTCGTGGACTTCCATGAATACGGCATCGGCGCCGGCGGCGACCGCCGCACTGGCCAGCGGCTCTATGAATTGCGGCTGGCCTCCAGAGGCGCTGCCCGATGCGCCGGGAAGCTGAACGCTGTGCGTGGCGTCGAACACCACGGGCCATCCGAAGCTACGCATGATAGGAATCGAACGCATATCGACGACCAGGTTGTTGTAGCCGAAGCTCGCGCCGCGCTCGGTCAGCAGAATTTTGTCGTTCCCCGTGGACGCGACTTTTTCGGCGGCGAAGCGAATGTCCGCGGGCGAAACGAACTGGCCCTTCTTGATGTTGACGATTTTCCCAGTGCGCCCGGCCTCGACCAGCAGATCTGTCTGGCGGCACAGGAACGCGGGAATCTGAAGAATATCGACGGATTCGGAGGCCAGGGCGGCTTGCGCAGGCTCGTGAATATCGGTAAGAACTGGATATCCGGCGTCATGCACTCCTTTCAGGATGCGCAGGCCTTCCTTTAAACCGGGGCCGCGATACGACGAAACGCTTGAGCGGTTCGCCTTATCGAACGAGGCTTTGAAGATAAACGTCCCGACCCTCTTGCGAATCTCCGCAGCGAGAAAATGGACGTGTTCTTCGCTTTCGATCACGCAAGGCCCGGCGATCAGCGCGAGCGGGTGCCCAGCGCCGATGTCAGGCAGTGATATGGGTTGCGCCAACGTTCACGATTTCCTTCTGCAGCCGCCGCTTTTGTTGTTCGAGCGCGGCGCCGATGAACGCGCGGAACAACGGATGCGGCTCCATGGGTTTCGACTTGAACTCGGGATGGAACTGGCATCCCAGATACCAGGGATGGTCAGGCAGTTCACAGATCTCGACGTAGACGCCATCCGGCGTCTCGCCGGTGAGCTTGAGGCCGTGCTCTTTTAACACCGCCTCGAACTCGCGATTGAATTCGTAGCGATGGCGGTGGCGTTCACTGATCGAGCTGGCTCCATAGGCCGCACGCGCGAAGCTGCCTTCCTGCAGGTTGCACGGATAGGCGCCAAGCCGCATGGTGCCGCCCAATTCATCGACGCCTTTCAACTCGCGCAATTTGTAAATCACGCGATTGTTGGTCGCCGGGTCGAACTCGGTGGAGTTGGCGTTCGCCAGGCCGCAGACGCTTCGGGCGTACTCGATCACCATGGTCTGCATGCCCAGGCAAATGCCGAAGTAGGGCACCTTAAATTCGCGCGCGTAGCGGATGGCGCAGAGCATCCCTTCCACACCCCGCTTGCCAAATCCGCCCGGAACCAGAATGGCATCGTAAGGCTCCAGAGTGGCGATGCAATCGGGCCAGGTGAGCCGTTCCGACTCGATCCAGGTGATGTTGACCTTGGTTTCGTGCGCCAGGCCGCCATGCAGCAGCGCTTCCTTCAGGCTCTTGTATGAATCCTCGTACTCGACGTACTTCCCGACCAGCCCGATCGACACCTGATGCTTGGGATGCTTCAGGCGGCCGACCATCTCCGTCCAACGCGTCATGTCGCGCGGGCCAGCTTTCCCCTCCAGATCGAGCAGCCGCAGCACGATCTCGTCCATCCCCTGCTCGCCGAAGACAATCGGGCATTCGTAGACGCTGGAGACATCGACCGCGGTTCCCACGGCCTCCACGTCCACGTCGCAGAACAGGGCGATTTTTTCCTTCATGTCGTCCGGCAGTTCGCGCTCGCTGCGGCACAACAGAATATCGGGCTGAATACCGATGGCGCGCAGTTCCTTGACGCTGTGCTGGGTCGGCTTGGTCTTCAGTTCCTGCGCGGCGGCGATCCAGGGCACCAGGGTGACGTGGATGAACAGTGTGTTCTCGCGGCCCAGTTCATGGCGCAGCTGGCGAATGGCTTCCAAGAACGGCAGTGACTCGATATCGCCCACTGTTCCGCCGATCTCCACCAGCACCACGTCGATCGGCGAGCCGTCGGCCGCGGTGGAGACGCGCCTCACCGCACTCTTAATCTCATTGGTGACGTGCGGAATCACCTGCACCGTCTTACCGAGGTAATCGCCGCGGCGCTCGCGCGAGATGATCTGCTCGTAGATGCGGCCACTGGTCAGGTTGTTGGCCTGCGTCAGCGGGGCATGCGTAAAGCGTTCGTAGTGGCCCAGGTCGAGGTCGGTTTCCGCGCCGTCGTCTGTGACGAACACCTCGCCGTGCTGGAACGGGCTCATCGTGCCCGGGTCGACATTCAGATACGGATCGAACTTCTGCAGCGTAACCTTCAACCCCCGGCTTTCCAAGAGACAGCCGAGGCTCGCCGCCGCGATCCCCTTCCCAAGCGAGGAAACAACGCCGCCGGTGACAAAAATATATTTAGCCATGTTAGTCGGTCACCACCAATTTTTCGAACAAAGCCGATACCTTTTCCCAATCTTCCGGCGTGTCCACGCCGAGCGATTCGTACTCTGTCTCCACCACCCGGATCTTGAATCCATTCTCCAGCGCCCGCAACTGTTCCAGCCGTTCCGCCTGTTCCAGCGGACCCACCGGTAAATCCGAATAATTTAGCAGAAAATCACGGCGGTACACATACAGCCCGATATGTTTGAAGCAAACCGGCGCTGCGCCGTCGCTCCTGACGTGGGGAATCGCCGCGCGGGAGAAGTAGATTGCGTTGCCCAAACGATCCGTTACAACCTTCACTACGTTCGGATTCGCGAGTTCCTCCGGCCGGTCGATTTTCTTCTTCAGCGTGCCCATGGGGATTTCGTCGCCGTCCATTAGCCCGAGCACGGCCGCGTCAATGGCCGCCGGATCGATCAACGGCTCGTCGCCCTGGATGTTCACGATGATTTCGGCGTTTGAGGCCGAGGCGATCTCGGCTGCGCGATCCGTTCCCGATGGGTGGTCGGAGCGGGTCATCATCACGCGGGCGTGGAACTTTTCCGCCTCGGCGCGGATGCGTTCATCGTCGGTCGCGATGACGAGGCTGGTGAGATAACGGGCCTGGGACGCACGCTCCCAGACATGCTGGAGCATGGACTTTCCTGCGATAGAGACGAGGGCTTTCCCTGGGAATCTGGACGAGGCGTACCGGGCGGGGATCACGCCAAGAATACGGAGCGGCACACTCGATTCTAGCAAGTTAGGGGCGAAGTTGGAAGCTCCCGCGGAGGGGGGAAATTCATCGACGCGGATGGGCCCCGGGTAAATGGCTGAATTTGAGCCGGAAAGCCGCGGCGGGTGTTGAGCCGGCGTCGAGCCGACGATTCTGGCGCAGTTCCCTGGCCAGGAGCATCGTATCCGTTTGTTATACGTTGTTATACTAAGAGCAGATTCGAGGAGGATTCGATGCGTTCCGCTCCAACGCTCGGACTCATAACGATACTAGCCGCCGCTCTGGCGCAGCAGATACCGATCGATATCAAACCGCGGATTAAGGGAGCCGGCTCGGCCCCAGGGACCGAAACGTCGATCGACCGCAAGGCCAACATCCGCGTCGATACCACGCTGGTTCTGATCCCGGTCGCCGTGACCGACCCGATGAGCCGTTTTGTCACCGGCCTCGACAAGGAGAACTTCAAGCTCTTCGAGGACAAGTCCGAGCAGGAAATTACCCATTTTTCGAGCGAGGACGCTCCGCTTTCCATCGGCATCGTGTTCGATACCAGCGGCAGTATGGGCGCCAAGCTCATGAAATCCCGACAGGCCGTTGCGCAGTTCATGAAGACCGCCAACCCGGAGGACGAGTTTTTCCTGGTCACGTTCAATGACCGCCCGGACCTGGTGGTTCCCATGACCCCCGACACCGAGGAAATCCAGAATCGACTGACGTTCATCAACGCCAAGGGTAGGACTGCCCTTCTCGATGGCGTCTACATGGCGATGAATCACATGAAAAAGGCGCGCAATCCGCGCAAGGCCATTCTGATTATCTCCGACGGAGGCGACAACTCCAGCCGTTATACGGAAAGCGAAGTCCGCAACGCCGTGCGTGAATCGGATGTGCAGATTTACGCCATCGGGATCTTTGAGCCTCTGTCCTCGCGGGGCCGCACGCCTGAGGAGATGAACGGTCCCAGCATGCTGCGCGAACTGTCCGAGCAGACCGGAGGCAAGGATTTCGCGGTGGACAATTTGGCGGAGTTGCCCGACGTGGCCGCCAAGATCGGTTTGGAGCTTAGGAATCAATACGTTCTGGGCTATACGCCGAAGAACCTCGTGAAGGATGGCAAATACAGGCGGGTGCAGGTTAAGCTGGTAAAGACGGTGGGATTGCCCCCGTTGAAGCCTGCGTTCCGAACTGGATACTATGCCCCCACGCAGTAGTTTATTTCTTGCCCTTGCCGCGGCGGTCTTGCTGCCGGCGCAGACGCCTCCACCTCAGGATGAGACGCCTACGTTCTCGCTCGATACTAAGTTGGTGGTGCTGCACGCCAGCGTGGTGGATAAGAGCGGCAAGCTGGTCACCAACATCCCTCAGTCCGGCTTTAAAGTCTTCGAAAACAATGTCGAACAGCCGCTGAAAATCTTCAATCGCGAAGATGTGCCGGTGTCCATGGGCATCATCATCGACAACAGCGGCAGCATGCGCGAAAAGCGTCCCAAAGTGGCCGCCGCCGCTTTGGAACTGGTGAAGGCGTCCAACCCGCAGGACGAAGTGTTCATCGTCGATTTCAACGATGTGGCGTATCTGGACGCTCCCTTCACCAACAACATCAAGAAGCTGGAGCAGGTGCTCGACAAGATCGATACGCGCGGCGGCACGGCCATGCGCGACGCGATCAGCATGTCGATCGATTACGCGAAGGAAAGCGGCAAGAAGAGCAAGAAAGTGCTGCTTGTGATCACCGACGGCAACGACAACACGAGCAACGAGACCTTGGAGCAGTTGGTTCGCAAAGCTCGCCAGAGCGAGGTGCTGATCTATTGCATCGGGCTGCTGAACGACGAGGAGCCGCGCGAAGCCCGCGCCGCCAGGCGCGCCCTGAAGGCTCTGGCGGAGGCGTCGGGAGGATTGGACTATTATCCGAAGACGCTGAGCGAGGTCGAGGCGATCACCCCGCAGATCGCTCATGAGATTCGTAATCAGTACATCCTGGCGTATTCGCCGACAAATCAGGCTCTGGACGGCTCATTCCGTCAGATCAGGGTGGCGGTGAAGGCTCCAGGCAATCCCACGGTGCGCACGCGCAACGGATATTATGCGTCGGCGGCGCCAAAGCCGGGCAAGGCTCAGGGGCCGGGCCGGTAGATGTTCAGGATCGCCTGGCGGCTCACCAAAGGGTACCGCCTGCGTCCGTGGCGAAGCCCCTATATTCTTTGGCGCGTGGAAACCTACTGGGGACTGCACGCGGACCGCATCGCTCCGCTGGACCTTTTGAAGTTCGCCTGGCGTCAGCGGCGGGACTTGATTCGCTATCTACACTGGGCGGATAGAATGGATCGATGATCCGGCATGGCGAAACTCCGGATCACCGGGCTCGCATCTCAGGTCTTGGCTGGCTGCTGAGCAGGGTCATCGCCTCCAGCGCGCGAGCTCGCTGGACGTCGTTCATGACGAAGTAGCGGTGCTGGCCGTCCGCCCAGGGCGCGAATGTCGTCACGCCTCGCGCGTCAACCTGGATCGTCCCTGGCTCGCTGAGCGAAAAATAACCGTCTCCGGGACGCACCGCATACAACGCCGCAGTGATGTCCCACGTCGGGCGGTCGTATGGGAATTTCATGTAGTTCTTGTACGCCTCTGCGATGGGATTTTCGCCGGGAAAATCGCGAGTGATGCTCGAGGCGGGGAACAGCATGGACGCCCCAATCTCAAATCCGCTGGCGACGATCGGCGTGGGCCAATCGCGCACGAGTCTCTGCGCGGACGGAATGTCCATCTTCACGTTGAACTCGGGATCGCGCTTGGCGAAGTTGCCGGCCATCATGACGAGGATTTTTACTTTGCGGGCGATTAACTCGCCCGAATCGTCCAGCAGCCGCCCGAGGTTGGTGCTGAAGCCCACCTGAACGATCACCACGCTGTGATCCGGCTGCGAGGCGAGAGCGGCGCGCAAGACCGTGGAGGCATCGGGCGCATCGGCGCCGCTCCACAGCCTATGTGGAAAATGTCCGGCAGGTACGCGAATCATGGGCGAATCTTCCGGCGTGACGCGGCTGTTCTTCACCATACCGATGGGAATTTCCGGCCGGCCGAAAAACGTGTTGAGCACGTCGATATACGGCGCGGCCCAGGGGTTGTCCTTGGTAACCGTGACGGCCACAATCTTGCATTCTCCCCGCGTTTCGAGCGCATGCAGCAGCGCAAGCGCCAGCGCGTCGTCCACATCGTTGCCCATGTCGGTGTCGAAGATCACCGGCGTCTGCGCGAACCCTATGGCCGCTGCTACTAATAGAAGAAGATGCTTCATAGAGTCCTTCCCATCTTACTGCTCGCTTTGTGCGCCTGCGCCAGTAAGCCGCAAAAACCGGCGTCGAATGCGCCCATTGAACGCTACAAGCTCGACGGTTTTGTCGTGCAACTCGAAGATGGGCACATCGCCAAGATCAAGCACCAGAAAATCGAGGGCTGGATGGAGGCGATGACCATGGAGTTTCCGGTGAAGGATGAGGCGGAGTTCGGGACGCTTCACGTAGGCGACCACATCACGGCCACGGTTTTCGTGCAGGACCTGAATTACTGGATCGGAGAGATCCATCAGGTCCGGTGAGCGTGGGGATGCGTGTGCTCGCCCGCGGTTAGTCCAAGTGACGGGTGCGCGTGGCGATGCTCGTGGATCAGATTGGCGGCCCGCAGCAGCGCCTCGTCCTTGAGGATCACTGAAGGTGCCGCGTGTGCCACGAGCCTCCCCTGTTGCAGCAGGAAGCAATCGTCGGCAATGTCTTCCACCAGGCCCAGATCGTGGGTCGCGGTGATGACGGTCTTCCTGCCTCCGCCCCAGCCGATCAGCAGGTCGATGATCTGGCTCTGGCTGCGAGGGTCCAAGGCGGCAGTCGGCTCGTCGAGCAGGAGCACCTCGGGATCCAGCACAAGGACGCTCGCGATGGCCACGCGTTTCTTTTCGCCGCCCGATAAGCGGTGTGGCGGACGGTCCTTGAGATGGGTGATCTCCATGGTGGCCATGGTCGCTTCCACGCGTTTCAGGATGTCGTCCTTGGGCCAGCGCATCTGCAGCGGGCCGAAGGCGATTTCATCGAGCACAGTGGGATTGAAAAGTTGCACGTCGGGATTCTGGAATACCAGGCCGACGCGGCGGCGGAAGGCCTGCGCGAATTCGTCGCGTTCTAACGAGGCCTGGTCGATCGTGTCTCCGCGAAACGTGATCCTGCCAGATTCCGGGTAGCATAACCCATCGAGTATCCGCAGCAGGGTCGATTTGCCGGAGCCGTTCGCGCCCAGCAACACGCTGCGCTTTCCTTCCGCGATTTCGAGCGATACGCCGTCCAGCGCGACAACCCCTTGGTAGCGGAACACAGCGTTTTCGACGAGGAACATCAGCGCCCCACCCATGCGGCGGTGGCCGCAACTGCAAAAAAGAACCCAAGCCAGAGCCAGTCGACGCTGCGCGCCGCAAATTCGTCCAGTAGGTATACCTCGCCGCGAAATCCGCGCGATTGCATTGCCAGATGCACCTCGGAACTGAGCTGGTAACTCTTGCTGAGCAGCACGCCCACCGTCGCCGACGCGAGACGGCGGCGATCGGCGGGTTCGAGAACGCCTACTGTTCGGCTCTCGCGCGATTCGAACATATCGAGCGCGGTTTCGAGCATCAGGAAAATATACCGGTAGGTCATGCCCAGAATCACCACCAAGACCACCGGCAATCGGAGGACGCGCAGCGCTTTCAAGAGATGCGCCCAGCGCGTCGTCAGGACCAATAACGACGACAAACTGACGGCGGTTTCGGCACGCAGCAGCAGGAAGCTCGCCGTCCGCAAGCCCTGCGCGGTCACCGGCAGGCTACCGAGCCGGTCCCCCGGCGTGAGAAAGACCGCCGGCAGCGCGATGAGGCCGCTGAACAGCAGCACCGGCATCCAGACCCATTTCGCCAGGTCCATCGGCGAAACGCGCGATGCAACGGCGAGCGCCACGGCAAGCAGGAAGACGGCCGTGATCGCCACGAGGCTATGCGTCGTCGCCACCGCGACGATCAGCGCAAGGATTCCGGCGACCTTTACCCGCGGATCGACCCGCTGCAGTAAACCCGTCCGCGCCTGCGCCGACGTGTCGGCAAAAGCAGCGAAATCCATGCCATTCGACAGCCCGGCGATAGTCCTTTCGACGAACGACGTTTTCATCGGCGCACCCGCGTGAAAATCCACGTCCCGGTTAAGAACGCCAGCACGATCAGCCCGGTACCCGCCATCGCCGAAAGGATGTAGCCGAATTGAGGACTCTTCAACATCGGAGGCGCGTAGCGCGGCATGGGCGCGGTCCAAATGGTCGCGAGCCTTTGCAATCCCGCGGGCGCCTGCGCCGGGGGCGCCTGATTTGCCGATGCCGCCGCCATCTGCTGACGCGCCGCGGGCGAGGAAAAATCTTCCGGCATCCATTCGCCCCACGCGGCACCCGCGGCCAGGATGCCGAGAGGTGTCAGGACCAGCAGCACCCCCAGAGCGATCCACAAGGGCCGCGTACCGGACCATCCAGCGGATTCTCCGGCAATGGCCGCGCCCGGAGCGGTGGATCTCAGCAACGCTGGCTCGGCGTGTTGCAGGTAGGCGACTACTCCTCCGGAGACGATCGCTTCGGCGAGCCCTGCGATGGTCAGATGGCCGATCATCATCGCGGGCAGGGCAATGTGCAGCGGATACGGTGCATAAAGAGGAGCGCCGGAAGCATCGTGGAACAGCGCCGGTTGAATGCCGAACTCGATGGCGGCCAGCAGCGCGGAAACGTTAATGGCACAGTATCCGGCGACTGCCGCCGCCGCGACACGCCGCGAGGATTCGATCGCCGCGCCGCCCGCGATCACGCGGTACACGGCGTACGCCATCAGCGATCCGGCGATCGCCATGTTGAAGCAGTTCGCGCCGATGGCGGTGATGCCCCCGTCGCCGAAGAAAATCGCTTGAATCGCCAGCGCCACTGAAATCGCTAGAATCGATCCCCAGGGCCCCAGCACGATCGCCGCTATGCCCATCCCGACCGCGTGTCCCGTGGTGCCTCCCGGCAATGGCAGGTTGAACATCATGATCACGAAGGAAAACGCCGCGAAAACCGACAGCAGCGGAACGGCTTGCGTGTTCAGCCGGCGCTTCATTTTGTTCAACGATGCGTACCAGAACGGCGTCGAGCCTGCGTACAAAGCCGCGCAGGTGGAGGGACTCAGATATCCGTCGGGGATGTGCATTCTCGTATGGATACGTCGGCGGCGGGCCCGATGGTATTAAAATACCACGCGTAGCACGACGATCACATTCGTGCCACGCTCGGGATTGGCGCTAGAATGGCGGAATGCGACCCCTTTTCGTGTTGCTCGCTCTTGCGCCGGCCTTTTCTTCCGTGGCAGCCGCAGCGGATTCGGCTGGTTCATGGAGTCCGAAAAACGCGGCGGAGTATCTGGACTGGCGCGCCGATTGGTGGGCCACCTGGAAGCCCGCTCTGCGGGAGCAGGACACGTTCTGCATCTCCTGCCATACGATGCTGCCTTACGCCCTCGGCCGGCCGTCGTTGCATGCGGCGTTGCACGAATCCTCGGCGACGGCGGGCGAACAGCGGCTGATCGCCAATGTGCAGAAGCGCGTGCGCATGTGGTCCGAACTCGCTCCTCTGTATCCTGATGAGAAAAGCGGCAAAGGGAAGAGCGTCGAATCGCGAGGCACGGAGGCCGTAATCAACGCGCTTGTTCTCACGGCGTACGACGCAAAGAGCGAGGACGCGAAGCTCGCGCTCAAGAACATGTGGACGTTCCAACTTGCGTCCGGCGAGAAGAAAGGCGCGTTCATCTGGCTGCAATTCCACAACGAGCCTTGGGAGGGCGACGACTCGCAGTTCTGGGGCGCGACGCTGGCAGCACTGGCGGTGAGTAATACGCCGAAGGAGTATCAGGCTTCAGCGAAAGAAAATATCGCGATGCTGGCCGATTATCTGCGGCGCGAGCAGGCGGGCGAGTCCCTGCAGAATCGCGCCGTGTTTCTGTGGGCCGCTGCAAAGATGCCTGGATTGGTCAATGCGGCGGAGAAGAAGAATATCGTTGACGAGCTGTTTTCTAAACAGCAGGCCGATGGGGGCTGGAGCGCGTCGTCGCTGCAGCTGTCGACGTGGAAGCGCAAGGATTCGACGGAGTTGCCCAAGGTGAGCGATGGCTATGGCACGGCGCTCGTGTCGTGGGTGCTGGAGCAGGCGGGTGTGGCTCGCACGGATGCGCGGCTGCGGCGAGGCCTGGCGTGGCTTGAGGCGAATCAGGATGAGGGTGGGCAGTGGCCGGCATCGTCCATGAACAAGCAGCGCGATCCGGCCTCGGACGCGGCGAAGTTCATGAGCGACGCGGCCACGGCGTTCGCGTCCATGGCGCTGACGGCGAAATAATTATCGTCTCCAGGCGGCCACGTGCATTTTTGCGGGAAGCTGCGCGTGGGCTAAGTCGAGATCGTCCTTGGCGATAGGGATCGTGAGACTCACCGTCGCGGGCGGCGAAGGATAATTCTGGCTGAACGATAGATGCACTGCCGGCGCCAATTCCGTGCCTGCGTTCATCGTTCGCGATTCGTCCGCGAAGGAGCGCAATTGCGCGGCTTGCTTCGAATCGTCGCAGGTGATGAGCGCTTCGCGGATCACTTTCTCCGACGAAGCGTAGCTGACTACCGCCACGACGTGCGGGTCTTTCAGGCGCGCGTCTTTCGTATCGTCTTCAGGGACTTCCAGGCCGATATAGCGCATGGTGAGCGAGGCGCGGTCGATGTTCACACTCGCCAGCGGAACGTACGTGTCGAACAGATGCGCTCCGGTGGCGACGCTATAAACGGACCACCACTCCACTTCCTCCACCCCGGCCGAGATCGCGAACACTTCGCCGTCTACGGTGCGGCTATCGGTGCCCGGGGACTTCACTGTGTAGAGCGGCTTCGTCTTCAGGTCTACGCCGAGCTTCCAGGCCTCCACCGTAGTGAGCGCCTCCACGCCGATGTCGCCCAGGTTCTGTTTGATGTTTGTAGTTGTGCGCAACACCAGGTCGGCGGGCACCAACTCGTAATTCACGTTGGTAATTTCGACGATTCTCTCGTCGCCCTTGGCGGTGTAGCGGTACGACGACACAGGCTGCGCGATCAGCGCGGACGCGGCGGCAAAGAATATCAGTCCCTGATGAAAGTTCATGCGTTCATCTTATACTGGAGCGCATATGCCGGTTTCCTTGAAAAATCAGGTTGCGCTGGTAGTGGGCGCATCGAGCGGCATCGGCCGCTCCATCGCGATTCTCTTTGCGCACGAAGGCGCTCGGGTGATGGCGGCGGCGAGGCGTCTGGATCGTCTGGAAGCCTTGAAGGCGGAGCATCCAGGCATCGACATCGCTGCCGCGGACGCCTCGGATGCTGCGGTGATGGACGATCTGGCGGCGCTCACGGTGGAGATGTTCGGCCGCGTCGATATTCTTGTCTACGCCACCGGCACCAACGTGAAGGATCGGGCCATGACGCGGCTAAATGTGAAGATCTGGGATGAAGTGATCGGCGTGAACCTCAATGGCGCGTATTACGCCACGCGCGCGGTGCTGCCGGCGATGCGCGAGCGGAAAAGCGGGCATCTGATCTACATCGCGTCGATCTCGGGACTCGTGCCCGATATTTCCGGCGCGGCGTATCAGGCGTCCAAGCGAGGCATGCTCGGGCTGGCGCACGCGATTCGCGTGGAGGAAAAAGAGCACGGCATTCGGACGTGCGTCATCTGCCCGGGCCTGGTCGATACCGAGATCCTGGAAAATCGTCCGGTGAAGCCGACGCCGGAAATGCTGGCGAAGGCTTTGCAACCGGAGGATGTGGCGGAGGCAGCGCTGTTCGCGGCGAAGTTGCCGCCGCGGGCGGTTGTTCCGGAGATGCAGTTGATGCCGACGCTGCTCTAATACCGGACCGATTCCAAGAACAATCCCGCCGACGGCGCCGTCCACGACGCGATGTCGAGCTTCGGGTCCTTTTTCCCGGCCAGCAGGCTTTTTAACTGATCGAGCGTAATCTCCCCCAGGCCGATTTTGACCAGCGTCCCTGTCAATCGCCGGACCATCTTCCATAAGAAATGGGATGCCTCGATGCGGAAGACCACCATGTGGCCATCGATGCCGACTTCGGCCGAATCGACCACCACCGTGGTGGGCTCGCCCGGACGCGAAGGGTCGGGCGCGCAGAAGCGTACGAAGTTGTGGCGTCCCACGATCAGCTCGGCTGCCGCCTGCATGGCCTTTACATCCAAGGGCTGCTTGATCCACCAGGTATATTTCTTCGATAGGGCGGCTTTGCGCGTCGAGATCTGATAAAAGTACGTGCGGGATGCGGCATCGTGGCGTGCGTGGAATTTCTCCGGCGCAAGTTCGCATTCCACCACGGCGATCGACGACGGCAGCGCGTCATTCAAATCCGCCATCAGCTTTTCCGGCGCAACCTTGCGGCGCGCGTCTCGGACTTTGATGTGCGCCACTTGCCCGAGCGCGTGCACCCCCGCATCGGTGCGGCCCGCGCCTTGCACGTCCGTGGCGGCGCCGAACAATTCGTCGGCGGCGCGCTGCAACTCGCCCTGCACGGTGCGCGCGTTGTTCTGAATCTGCCAGCCGGAGAATTTCGAGCCGTCGTATTCGAGCGTCAGTTTGTAGTTCATTGCTTAGCTGGAGCGCGCGAAATCGATGAAGCCGCGGTGCGCGTCAGTGTCGACCAGCTTGACGCGCACCTGGTCGCCTACGTCCATACCCTGCTCTCCACGCACCACGCGGCCTTCAGCGGGCGGCTCGAAGATGCGGACGAAAGTCCCCTTCGGAGTGACTCCAGTAACCACTCCTTGAAATGTCCTCCCAATGTCGCTGCTCAACGCCATCGCGGCGATGCGTTTTTTCATCGCGCGCTCGACCTTGCGCGCCGCGTCCTCGTGCAAGGTGCAGGTTTTCGCGATCAAGTCCAGCTCGCCGGCCGTGTAGACCTTCGTGCCCCACTTGATCAGCCTCTGCGTCACCAGATCGGCGTAACGGCGATTCGGTGCGGTGCCGTGCGTGTAATCGTGCACGGCGAGTCCGAAATGGCCTTGCGGAGGATCGCCCGGGCGCTCGACGACATATTCGCCGGGCCCCATCAGCTTGACGATCGCCAGCGAAAGGTCGGGCGCATGCAGGGGATCCTGCTGGCGGCGCTTCATCAGAAAATTGTTCAACGCGCGGGAATCCGGTGCTGGGGGCAAGTCTTCGCCGAGCGCAGCCGCCAGTTCCACGATGCGAGGCCAGCGCTCCGGGGTCTTGACGACTCTTCGAATGGATGCGACGTTCGACGACGCGAGCGACCGTGCCATCACTTCATTCGCCCCGATCATGAAGTCTTCGATCAACTCCGTAGCGCGATTCTTGAGCATCACTTCGATGCCGGTGACGTGGCCGTCGGACATGGTTGGCGCGGTCTCAATGCTTTCGATGTCCAGCGCGCCGCTGGCGAACCGCGCCGCGCGCATCTTCTGCGCGATATCGTCCTGCAGCTTGATCTGCGCCTGCAGTTCCGCCGACGCGGCGACCTTGGGCGGCGCCGCGCCCTTGTTCTCAAGCCACGGCCCGACCGCGCTGTAGGTCAACTGCGCGCGATTTCGCACCAGCGCGCGATAGGCCTGTCCGGATTGAATCGTACCGTCGACGGCGACGGAGATCTCGATGATCACCGAAGCACGGTCGACGTCCTGGCCCAGCGAGGTGAGGCCAGTGGAAAGCTCCAGAGGCAGCATCGGGAACGTCTCGACGCCCGTGTAGACAGAGGTGCCTTCCGCTTCGGCGCGCCTATCGATCGGCGTGCCCTTTGCAACCGAGCCGTCGACGTCCGCGATGCCGATGAGCACTCGCGCGCCGCCGTCGGACTGGCGTTCGGCGTATTCGATCTGATCCAGGTCGCGCGTGCTGTCGTTATCGATCGACGACCATAGCAGATTGCGCAGATCCTTTACGTCGGGTCCAGGCGCCCCAGGCGTTGCCGCGCGAATAGAAGCAAGCTGAGCTTCAACCTCGGGCGTGAAGTCCGGGCAGAAGCCGTGATCGAGCATCTCCTGATGCGCGTCGGCTTTCAGATTCTCGTGATTGATCAACAATGAGCAAAGCGTAGCATTGTACGGCCCATGAAAAGGGGGACGGCGCGCGTCCGCCCCCCGTAGTTGGCTCTACTGCATGCCGGCCGCGTGGGCTTCGCTGTCGGACGGCGCATAGGTCTTCAGCCATTCATCGGCTTTGGCCTGCGCCACCTCCCTGGCTAACCCATAGCGTTCCTGCAGTTTGCCGATGAGCATATCGCGCTTGCCGGCGATGACTTCCAGGTCCTCATCGGTCAGCTTCCCCCATTGCTGTTTGACAGCTCCCCTCAACTGCTTCCACTTTCCATTCAATTGATCGGCATTCATTGGACATGAACTCCTTTCGGGAATTGAGGCAGGATGCGGCCGCTCCGCCGGGGTCTGCTAAAGCAATCGAGTGGCTTTTTCCTGGTTTCATTCACTTGCCGGATGCCGTCGAGTGGGAGCAGGAAGAACTTTCCGCATCGCGGTAAGAATTGCCGGTGCGGAAAGTTGGCAGGGGCGCGACTCTTCCGCATCGGCCAATTCGTACAGTAGAAGGATGGCGGAACAGTTCGGCATCCTCGTGAGGATCGCGGTGCTTGTGGTGGCGACCTTGCTGCCGTTGATTAATCCGGCGGGCTCGGCGGCGATCTTTCATTCCATGACGTTGGGCATTCCGGATGGAGCGCGTCGCAAGATGGCCTGGCAGATTGGTCTGAATAGTTTTTTTCTGGTGGTGGCCGCAACGTTCATCGGCTCCTATGTGCTGGATTTTTTCGGCGTCTCGCTCACCTCGGTCCGAATTGGGGGAGGATTGCTGGTGGCGGCCAGCGGATGGAAGCTATTGAACGCGGACGAGAAGACAGGGCAGAAATCGGCTGACCTGCAAAATGTCGCGTCACGGACGTTTTATCCGCTGACGTTCCCGTTGACCGTCGGTCCGGGGACCATCTCCGCCGCGATCACCATCGGCGCCAGCCTGAAGGAACCCGGGGTGGTCCTCTGGCAGCGAGCCATGGCGAGCGTCGTCGGACTGGCCGCGGTGGCCTTTACGGTTTATCTCAGCTTCCGCTTCGCGGCCCGGCTGATCGAGTTTCTGGGCGACACGGGAACCGTGGTGATGCTGCGCCTGTCCGCGTTCATCCTGATGTGCGTCGGCGTTCAGATTACGATCAACGGCGTTCTGGTTGTGGTCCAGAGCATCCCGCACTCCTGAAATCGGTAATGCGACAATAAGACTTCGGGACAACAGCTTGGTTATTTACGGCATCTACTACGCGGCGGCGCTCGTGGCGGGAGGGGCGGCGGTGACGTATTTCACAAATTGGATCTGGGCGCTGCCGTTTTACATCCTGGCGGCGTTTTGTCTGTATTTTTTCCGCGATCCTGATCGTGAGATTCCCGCCGGGCCGGTAGCCGTTTCGCCGGCCGACGGCAAAGTGGTGGTTGTGAAGCCGGAAGACAGCGGCAATCGCATTAGCATTTTCTTGAACGTGTTCGACGTGCACGTGAATCGCACGCCAATCCCCGGCCGCATCGTGGACGTTCGTTATCAGGAGGGCCAATTTCTTGTCGCGAGCAAGGAAGAGGCCAGCCACTCAAACGAACAGAACACCATTACCGTCGAAGGCGAAATCGGCGGCCAGAAAACGCGTATTGTGTTTAAGCAGATCGCCGGGTTGATTGCCCGGCGCATTATTTGTTACAAGAAACCAGGCGATACGGTCGCTGCCGGAGAGCGTATCGGGCTGATCAAGTTCGGCTCGCGGGTGGACGTGCAACTGGGGCCCGAATGGGAGGTCACGGTGCATGTGGGCGAGCGTGTTTCGGCTGGATCGAGCGTCATAGCGAGGAAAAAATCGTGAACCTGCGCGAGAGGTTGGTCGATCCCAAGTCCCCCGAACGCCGCCCGCGCCGCGCGGCCTATGCGCTGCCAACGCTGTTCACGGCGGGCAATGTTTTTTTTGGCTTTTACGCGCTCATCGAGATTTTCCAGGGCGCAATGCAGATGGCGCAAGGCTCGGGCCCGGCCAATCAGCATTTCGTGAAGGCGTCGCTGGCTATCGGCTTGGCCGTGTTCCTGGACGGCCTGGATGGCCGCATCGCGCGTATGACCAACACGGTGAGCGATTTTGGCCGGGAGATGGATTCTCTCGCCGATGTGATTGCCTTCGGCATCGCTCCGGCCGCGCTGGCATTTGTGTGGGGCGTGCAATTTGTGGACCCCGCCGGAATGCCGCCGCAGATTTTCGACCACTTCAACGGGGCAGGGTACTTCTGCGCGTTCCTGTTCCTGCTGTGCGGCGCGATGCGGCTGGCGCGTTTCAACATTCAGAAGAATCCCATGCCCAAGAATCCGGGACGTCCGGATCGGAAATACTTCGTCGGCCTGGCGATTCCTTCGGGCGCGGCGGTGGTGGCCAGCATCGTCTATGCCTGCGACGGCGTGCCTCTGCACTTGTGGACCTTCTCAGCGGCCTGGATGGCGCTGCTGGCGCTGCTCTCCTTTCTGATGGTGAGCACGTGGCGTTATCCCAGCTTCAAGGATCTGAGCCTCACGCGCCCGCGTTCACCCATCACCTTCGTTTTGATCGGCATCGTGATCTTCCTGGTCTGGCGTTTTCCGCAAGCAGCGCTGCTGGCGATGTCGGCGGTCTACATGCTCAGCGGAATCGTGCTCCGCATCGGGGGCGCGATCCGCAGAAGAATCAAGCCGGCGCCGCCTCAACCGGAGCATCAAGTTGGCTGAACCCTTTCTCGTACGACCCCTGGTCGCGGTAGTGGGCGGCGACTCCCTTCTCGGCCGCGAACTGCGCGAATTGCTGGCTGAAGCAAAGCCCTCGCCGCGCGTCGAATTGATCACCGGCGCATCGGAACAGCTCGCCTCGGACGACGAGGAGGAAGATTTAGCGATGGTCCCCTTGACGGCGGAAAGCTTAAAGGGTGCCTCGGTCGCGTTTCTCGCGGGAACGCCTGCCTCGAGCCGCAGGGCTCTGAAAATCGCGCCGAAGAATACGGTGCTGATTGATCTGACCTCGGCGCTTGAAGAGCAGCCCAGCGCCCGCTTGCGGGCTCCCGCAGTCGAGACAGGAGCTGAAACGAATCGGGACGCTATTCAAGTGGTGGCGCACCCCGCAGCCATCGCCATCGCCATGTTTCTGACTCGCGTGGCCGAGTGCGCGCCTGTGCGCCGCAGCGTGATTCATGTGTTTGAGCCCGCCAGCGAGCGCGGCCAAAAAGGCCTCGATGAATTGCAGCAGCAGAACGTCGCGGTGCTGTCATTCCAGAAGCTGAAAACCGACGTGTTCGATACGCAGCTCGCCTTCGCCATGCTGGCGCGCTACGGAGAAGAGGCGGATGAGCCTCTGGAAGGCGTCGAGAACCGCGTGGCGAAACACCTGGCGTCGCTGCTGGCCTCGCGCGCAAGTATTCCGATGCCATCGCTGCGGCTGATTCAGGCTCCGGTATTTCACGGCCATAGTTTTTCCGCCTGGGTGGAATTTGCCGAAAATCCAGGCGTGGAAGCGCTGCAGTCCGCGCTCCACGGCGAAGGGATCGACGTGCATCGGGACGAGCCTCCGTCGAACGTCGGCGTCGCCGGGCAGAGCGGATTGAGCGTCGGAGCAGTTTCGGCGGACGTCAATCAGCCCCGCGCCTGCTGGTTCTGGATGGCTTCGGACAATTTTCGACTGGCGGCAGCCAACGCCGTCGCGGTGATGAAAGAGTTTGTATGAGATGGACCGCCGGCGCGCTGGCGCTGCTCCTCTGTTCCTGCGGCTACCACACCGCGGGCCATGCCGACCTGATGCCGAAGACGATTCAGAGCGTCTGCATCCCGGCGTTTAGGAACGCGACATCGCGGTACAAGCTGTCCGATCATCTGCCGGAGGCGATCAGCCGCGAGTTCATCGCACGCACCCGGTATCACATCAGCTCGGATTTGGACAGCTGCGACGCCATCCTGCGCGGCCAGGTGGTGAACTACCTGGCGAATCAGACCACTGTCGATCCGGTGACCGGACGCGCCACGGCGGCCGATATCCATGTGTTTCTCTCAATCACCTTCACCGAGCGGGCCACCGGTCAGGTGCTGTACAGCAATCCGAGTTTCACCATGAATGAGCGTTATGAAATTTCCACTGACCCGATCGCTTACTTCGAGGAAAGCGACGCCGGCCTGAATCGCGTGGCCACGTCGGTGGCCCGGCAGGTGGTTAGCGCGATTTTGAACAAGTTTTAGGGTCAGATAAAATCCCGGGCTCACACCAGGGGGCTATAACCCCGCACGTCAGAGTCTGTGAAGACCCTCCTTTCTTGACTAGCATTCGGGAGCGGAGGGGACAGACCGCTGTGTCCACTGACCACGATTTGTTGAAAGTGCGGCGTTTGTGGGTCGGGGACACAGTGGTCAGTCCCCGTCAGCAGGGAAATTCCGCGTAAAGCGCGTTTTCACACAGGCTCGTCAGTGCGGGGATCATCGCGCGATCGCACTGTATCATGAAGAGACAGCATGACTCCTGACCAGTTTCTTGACCTATTGAAAAAATCCGGACCCGCTCCGGCGTACCTGTTCCTCGGTCAGGAATCTTATCAGCGGGAGCGCTGCCGAAAGGCTCTCCTGGATGCCGTCTTGCCGCCCGAGAATCGCGAACAGGGGCTCACGCGGCACGATCTGGACGAGATCCCACTCGCGGCAGTGCTCGATGACGCGCGGTCCATGTCGTTGTTCGCGGCCAAGCGCGTCATCTGGGTGGCGGGCGCGGAGTCGGCTCTGCCGCGCGGCCGCGCGAAGGCCTCCGAAGAGGATGGGGAAGAAGGCAAACCGGCCGATGCAGCGGAGCTTGCCGCCTATTTGAAGGATCCGACGCCGGAGACGACCATCGTCATCGAGGCCAGTCGCTACGATTTTGAAGGCGAGGACAAGGCTCGCATCGAAAGAGTGCAGAAATATTTCTCCTGCGTGCCGATGCAGGTGGAGTTTCGCGCTTTCGATCCGTCGGAGGCTCGCGCGCTCGCGCAATCGCTGACGAAGAAGGCTCAATTGCAGCTCGGTTTGGGCGAACTCGCGTTGCTGCTCGAAGCCACCAATGGCGACGCGTCGCGCATCGCGGTCGAGATTGAAAAGCTGTCTCTTTACGCCGGGACGTCGCGGAAAATCACGGCCGAGGACATCGCGGAGCTGGTGCCGGACGCCCAGCAGACCACGGTGTTCGCCCTTGTGTCCGCCCTCGGCCGCGGCGATCGCGCTCGGGCACTGGAGATCCTCGACACGCTGGCCAAGGAAGGCGAATACATGCCCCTGGCGCTGACGTTCCTGGCTACGCAATTTCGGATGGCGCTGGCGGCTCGCGAGGCGGGGATGCGCAGCGCCGGCCAGATTCAGGCGCATTTCAACAAGATCGGGGCGAGGATCTGGCCGGAGCGAGCCCGGCAGATTGAGCAGACCGTGGGGGCGTTTCCAAAGGCCCGGCTGGAGCACGCGGTCGTGAAGCTATTCCAGGCGGACTACGCCCTTCGCGATGCGCGTCCGGACGACCGCATCGTGATGGAAGAAATGATTATTGCGCTAACGAAATCCCCTGGCTGACGCCAGGGGTTATGCCGCGGCGAGCTTGCGCAGGCGCAGCGTGATGCGGCTCTTGTAGCGCGCCGCCGTGTTCTTCTTGATAATGCCCCACTTAGCGGAGCGGTCGATCAGGGAGAACGTCTTCGGCACGATGGCCGTGGCCGCTTTCGCGTCCTTGGCTTCGAGCAACCGGCGAAGAGAACGAATCTGGTGGCGCAACCGTGATTTGCGAATGCGGTTGACTTCCGTTCGCCCCTCGGTGATGCGCACACGCTTCAGGGAAGAAACTGTGTTTGCCATCTAAGAGTTTATGATAGCCTGCCGCCGGGGCCGGGGTCAATTCGGGGCGCCTGAGCCAAACGGCCAAGGGAATCGGCGTTTCTCAGCATCTGGAGGTTTGGAATGCGATTTCTCCTGACTTTCGCTCTTGCAGGCCTGGCGGGGGCCCAAGCTCTTCCGCCCGACATGCCGCCCCTGCCGCCCGGCTTCAAGATGCCGCCGAATATGGCACGGCCCGACAACTCTCGTTCGAAGCGGGGGAAGCGCCCGGGAAACGATGCCGGGCGGGTGAATCCGCCGGGTGTGCCGATTTCGATGGATAGCGCTCCGATGAAGGCGTTTGAGGCGCTGGAGCAGCACGGCGTCTATCACATGCGCATCACCATGGTGACTCCCGATCCTCAAATGGCGCAGATGCTGCAGATGGTGGGATTCGCTCCCACGGAGACTACCGTCGCGAACGGCGCCAAGCAGGTGATCATGCGGATGAAGCTCGCGTCGAGCGATAACCCGGGGCCGCCCGATGACTGGGAATTTCGCAGCGTCACCAAAGACGGCAAGACCGCCAGCCTGATGAGTTCCCCCGCCGTGCCCAGGCTGCTGGCGGAGATGGACGCGAAGTTCGCGAAAGACATGGCGCAGCTCAACCAGATGGCCGCGCGAGCTGCGGCTCAGAGCGCCATGTCGGGCCCCTTGGGCTGGATCAGCTCAGGCGTGCTGGCTGCCTCCACCGCATTGTCGGACACCATGGCGGTGAAGATGCTCAAAAAAGCCCACGAGATGTTCGAGTGGCAGTGCAGGGCGGCTCCGAAGACGGAGCCCGTGGACCACAGTGTTCCTCCTCCACTGACGGATCTGAACATGATGGGCGACCAGACGGTGGACGGCGCGGCCGTAACAACCTATGAGTTCTTCATCAAAGACAAAGACCAGTTTCGCGGACCGGCGCAAATCCATATTCTGAAGGACAGCGGGTTGCCGATGCGCATTGAGCTGAGCGATCCGCAGATGCGCGGCGCCAGCATCCGCATGGACTACTACGATTTCGAGAAGGGCGATATTGAGATTCCGGCGTGTATCGCGAAGGGTCAGTAGCGGGAGCCCGGGCGACGCAAGACGCCTTCCTCGGCGGAGAAGGCCTTACTTCGCCTTCAGCAGAAAGATCTGGACGATGGTGATGTGCCTATGGTCCGAGGCGGACCACGACAGAGCAACCTGGAACTGTTTTCCGGGAAAACGCAGGGACACGTATTTCATGGAAGGAACAAAATTTCTGGAGTGCGGGACGTCCTGCGCGCCGAGCTTCTTGTAGTACTCATCGACTTTCTCGAAAGAGTCCGGCGTCGTGTAAACGGCCAATTCGGAAAACTGAGGGCCGTGTTGCCGATTCGAAGCGGTGAGTGCCGCATCGGCGGTGGCGCCGGGATACGTAGCCACGTCCGGCAACGCGCCGAGACAAAGCAGAGCGAACAAAAGAGCAGCCGTAAGAGATTTCAAAGGGACTTCCTCCGCTGGCCTCTCCACGGAGGCTGCCTAACAGTAGCACGCCTTGTTCAAGAGGGTTCGCGCCAGGCCCGTCCGGCGATCAGCCAGAGAGTCGCTGGCACCAGCATGAGTGCGCCCGTGGCGGCCGCAACCGTGCGAACGGCGATGCCCGCGTCCACGGCCCGGCCTGCGGCGAAACTGGAAATCGATAGCGCCAACATGCTGAGCGCGACTTCGGCGGAGAATACTCGTCCGCGGAACCGATCGTCGGTCTGCATCTGCAGCAAAGTGGCGGAAGCGGCCCAGCAAGCCGATCCGCCCGCGTGCGCCAGCAGCAGCGACAACACAGCCATCATCAGCGATCCGGCTGAGCCCAAAGCCACATAACCGGCGCCAATCATGGAAAAACCTGCCAGGATGGTCCAGCGCAAGCGGCTGCGGTCGAGGCCCGCGAAATTTCCGCCGAGAAACGAGCCTAAGATCGCGCCGGCGCCGCGCGAGGCAAGCAGCACGCTCATACCGAGGGCTCCGGCTTGTGCGGCGCTCATGCCCGCCAGTTGGAGCCGGAAGACACGCTCGCCCAGAACCGGCAGAATCACCCAATTCGATCCGGCCAAGCCGATGCCTCCCTTGACGAAGATCGCCGACAGCAGCTTGGGATCCCGGCGGACGTAGCGCAGGCCTTCGGCGATGGGCGAAAAATCCACCAGGTCGCGCCATTTCAGCGGCGGCAGGTTTTCGGCATGTGGCTCGGCGAAGCGCATCGATCGGATCAGCAGCGCCGAAACGACGAAAGACAGCGAGTTGACGATGAACACCGCAGGGCGGCCGAAGCTCACCAGTACCAGCCCGCCGAATGCCGCGCCCATCGCGAAGTTGATGGACCAGGTCGCCGACGACAGGGCGTTCGCAACGGGAATTTCCTCGTCCTTGGCGATATTCGGAATCACGGCGCTGCGCGCGGGCTCAAACATCGCCCAGCAGACGGTTTCCATCGCCAGCAGTACATAGAGCAGAGGCAGAATGGCGCGCGTGCGGACCAGCATCATGGCCAGCACGATGCCCGCGCGAGCACAATCGGCGAGGATCATCACCCTCCGGCGGCTGACGCGATCGTTGATTACGCCGGCGGTGGGCGCCATGAAGGTCTGCGGCAGCACCTGCATCAGGAATGCCAGCGCCACCATCTGCGCGCTTCCGGTGAGCTCCAGAAGAAACGTGAAAATGGCGATGGAGTAGAACCAGTCGCCCAGTTCGCTTACGATTTGCGCCGTCCAGAGCAGGCGAAAATTGCGGTTTTCGCGCAGGATTCGCCAGTAGGACGAGAAGCTCACACTGTATACAAACCCATGGCCCGCTTCACTTTATGCACCGTGTCATTGGCGATCGGCCGGACCTTTTCCGCTCCGTCCTCGAGAACGCGCGCGATGTAGCCCGTCTCCGCCGTGATTTCCTGGTAGCGTTTCTGGATCGGTTCGAGCGCGGCGATCACCGACTCGGCCACGGTCTTTTTCAGATCGCCGTAGCGCATTCCGTCGAACTGGTTCTTCAGGGCGACATCGGAGCATTCGGTGAACGCCTGATAGATCGACAGCAGGTTGCGGACGCCCGCGCCCATCGTTTCAAAATCCACGGCAGGGGCAGAATCCGTGGTGGCGCGCATGATCTTCTTGCGGACGATGGCGGGAGGGTCCAGCAGGCTGATGGCGTGGCCGGTGCCAGCCACCGACTTGCTCATTTTCTTTTCCGGATCGTCCAGGCCCATGATGCGCGCGCCGACGGTCGGCAATTTCGTCTGCGGGACGGTAAACGTTTCGCCGTAGAGCGAATTGAAGCGCTGCGCGATGTCGCGGGTCAGCTCCAGGTGCTGCGTCTGGTCGTCGCCGACCGGGACGATGGCGGCCTGATAGAGCAAAATGTCGGCGGCCATCAGCACCGGGTATTGCATGATGCCGTCACTGACGGTCTCTTGCGCCGCCGCTTTTGCCTTGAACTGCGTCATGCGTTCCAGCCAGCCGATCGGCGTGACGCAGGTCAACATCCAGGCGAGCTCGGCATGCGCGGCGACGGAGGACTGGACAATCAGCGCGGAATTCGTCGGGTCGATGCCGATGGCCAGCAGCATTCCGGCCAGTTCTTCGATTTTGGCGCGCAGCTCCGCCGGGTCCTGATACATCGTGATCGCGTGAAGATCGACGATGCAGTAGATGCTATCGTAGTCGTACTGGATCTTGGCCCAGTTTTTCAGCGCGCCAAGATAGTTGCCGATGTGCGGGCTGCCCGTAGGCTGAATGCCGGATAATACGCGTGGTCTCATTAGAAATTGGGGGAAACTTCCATCGTAAACGAAGTAACCATCGAAAAGTGGGTTTATGGCGGCGAGGCCATGGCCCGCATCGACGGCCGCGTGGTCTTCGCGCCGTTCACTCTGCCGGGCGAGGTCGTCCAAATCGAGGCGAAACAAGGCGGCATGCATGCGTCGCTGGCCGCCGTCGTTAAGCCCGCGCCAGAGCGCGTGGCCCCGCCATGTCCCTTATTTACGCGGTGCGGAGGCTGTCACTATCAGCACGCTCCGTATGATTTTCAGGTCGCGCGCAAGGTGGAGATCTTGCGCGAACAGTTGCGCCGCGTCGGCAAAATCGCCTGGGAGGGTGAAATTTCGACGATTCGCGGTCCGGAGCTGGGCTATCGCAACCGCGCTCAATTCCGTCTGGAGGGCGGAAAAATCGGATTGCTGGCCGCCGGATCGCACGACTTGGTTCCGTTGGAAGGCGACTGTCCCATCGCCTCGCCGCGCCTCAATCAAGCCCTGGCCGAGATGCGCGTCCGCATGTCCGACCGCCGTTTTCCCAATTTCGTCCACTCGGTCGAGCTGTTCACCGACGAAACGAGTGTCCAGGTGAACGTGATCGAGACCGATCGCCCTGTAGCGCAGGTGTTTTACCAATGGTGCGAATCGACGCTGGCGCTCGACTATGCCACCGCGCACGGAACCTTTCGCGTAAGCCCCCGGTCATTCTTTCAAGTGAACCGGTTTCTGATCGACCAGCTCGTGGAGGCCGCAGTTGGCCATGCGTCCGGTGGTACAGCGCTGGATCTCTATGCCGGGGTGGGACTTTTCGCTCTACCGCTGACCAAGAAATTCGCCAAAGTCACGGCTGTGGAAGGTGGTGCGACCGCCGCGCGCGACCTGGAGTTCAACGCCAAGGCCAACTTCATGAAGATCCGCGCGATTCAGGCCCGCGTGGAGGACCATCTGGAGCGGATGAGCGACGCTCCCGATTTTGTGGTTGCCGACCCGCCCCGGGCAGGGCTCGGGAGGGCCGTTACGGGCCATCTGGAACGCCTTAAACCGGCGAAATTGACCATCGTTTCCTGCGACCCGGCCACGCTGGCCAGGGATCTAGCCTCCCTGACCTCCTATGGGATCGAAAAAATCACCTTAGTGGACCTGTTTCCACAGACATATCATATGGAAACGGTAGTGCACCTGACCAGACGCTAGAGGTAAACTGGTGGCGGCCTATGCTGACCAGCACCATGCTCATGACACCTTCCTCGGATCACAGCGAACTCCCAACCAGGCTCGGACGCGACCAACGGATCCAGGCGTATCGCATAATGTACCTGTCCCGGCGGCTCGACGACCGGGAAATTCTCCTTAAACGGCAGAATAAGATTTTCTTCCAGATCAGCGGCGCCGGGCATGAAGCCATCGGCGCGGCCGCCGGGCTCGCCCTGCGGCCCGGGCACGACTGGTTCTACACCTATTACCGGGACCGAGCATTGAGCCTGGCCCTGGGCGTTACCTCCGAGGAGATGCTGGAGCAATCGGTAGGAGCCGATGCCGATCCCGCCTCGGGTGGACGCCAGATGCCTTCGCACTGGGGGTCGACCAGGCTAAACCTGGTGAGTGCCTCGTCGCCCACCGGGACGCAGTTCGTGCAGGCGGCGGGGTGCGCCGACGCGTGCCGCCGGCTGGATCCGAGCTCCGACGCGATCACGCTGGTCACCACGGGTGACGGAGCCACCAGCGAAGGCGAGTTCTGGGAGGCAATGAACATCGCGTGCCTCGAAAAGCTGGCCATCATTTTTCTGGTGGAGGACAACGGCTATGCCATCTCCACGCCGGTGGAACGGCAGACGCCGGGCGGCGACTTGTCGAAGATCGTCAGCGGGTTCCCAGGTCTGAAGATTTTCAATTGCGACGGCACCGATTTCGACGCCAGTTACGCGACCATGGTGGAGGCCGTGGCCTACTGCCGCCGCGAGCAAACGCCGGTGTTCGTCCGCGCCACCTGCATCCGGCCGTATTCGCACTCTTTGTCCGACGACGAAAAACTGTACAAGACCCCAGCTGAGCGACAGGCAGAACACCGCCGCGATCCCATCGTGACGTACCCGGAGCGCCTGATCGAAGAAGGCGTGCTCGACCGGCACGGCCTGGAACTGCTGACGCACGGCGTCGACCTGGAGATCCAGGAGGCTACCGAGCGTGTGCTTAAGGCCGCGCCGCCACCCGCAGGCTCCGCGCTGCGTTATCTCTATTCGGAGCGTGTCGATCCGACGTCGGCCGAATTCGACGCCGCGCCGAAGTTCTCCGGAGAGCCGCGCACGATGGTGGACGAGATTAACCTGACCATGCACGAGGAGATGCGGCGCAATGCTCGCATGTTGGTGTTCGGCGAGGACGTGGCCGACGCCAGCCGCGAACGCAATCTGTCCGAAGTGAAGGGCAAGGGCGGTGTGTTCAAGGCCACCCAGGGTCTGCAGATCGCCTATGGCTCTGCGCGCTGCTTCAATACGCCTATCGCCGAGGCGGGTATCGTCGGGCGGGCCATCGGCATGGCCACGCGAGGCATGAAACCGGTTGTGGAGGTGCAGTTTTTCGACTATATCTGGCCGGCGATGATGCAGATTCGGGACGAACTGGCTACGCTGCGCTGGCGTTCGCATAACGGATTTTCGGCGCCCGTGGTGATTCGTGTCGCCATCGGCGGGTACTTGAACGGAGGCGCGATCTATCACAGCCAGTCCGGCGAAGTGATGTTTACGCATATCCCCGGTCTGCGCGTGGTGTTTCCGTCGAATGCCCAGGATGCCTGCGGCCTGCTGCGCACGGCGATCCGCTGCGACGATCCGGTATTGTTTCTGGAGCACAAACGCCTGTATCGCGAACCGTACAACCGCTCACCCCACGCCGGGCCCGATTACACCATCCCGTTCGGCAAAGCGCGAATCGCCAAGACGGGGGCGCATCTGACGATCGTCACCTACGGCGCTCTGGTGCAGAAGTCCATGCAGGCGGCGGTGCAGATCGAAGAGCGCCGGCCCGGGACGACGATCGAGGTGATGGACCTGCGTTCCCTTGCGCCCTACGATTGGGCCTCGATCCGCGCGTCGGTGGAAAAAACCAGCCGCGTGATGATCGTGCATGAAGATTGCCTCTCGTTCGGCTACGGCGCGGAGATCGCCGCGCGCATCGCGGGCGAGTTGTTCAGCTCGCTCGATGCGCCCATTGGCCGAGTGGCCGCGCTGGACACCTGGGTCGGGTATCATCCGCAACTGGAGTACGAGATTCTTCCGCAGGTGGAGAATATCGTGGCGGAGGCGGAGCGGATTCTGGGGTATTAGAGGTTTCCCTTCACGACAGCCGCAAGGCTTTGGACCCGGACGACCAGTAAGCGCCTACAATCATAAAGGGCCCAAAGTGGGCTCTTTACGGAGATAGGTATGAGATTTCCCGGCCGTACGGCCGCTTTCCTGCTGGCGATCCCTGCGTTTGCGCAAACAAGCGCGCTGGCGGATCGCGTCGGCAATACAGGATTTATTCAGCTTCGCGCGGAGAGCTTTCACGCGCTCGAACCCCGGCAGAAGGAACTGGCGTACTGGCTGGTGCAAGCCTCCATCGCCATCGACCCGATTATCTACGACCAGCTCTCCGCCTACGGCATCCGAGAAAAGAGGCTATTCGAAGAGATCGCCGCGCATCCCGAGGGCATCGATCCCGCCTCGCTCAAGAAGATCGCCGATTTCGCCAAATTGTTCTGGGCCAATCGCGGCAATCACAATGAAATGACCTCGCAGAAGTTCCTGCCGGACTTCACGATCGAGGAATTACAGAAGGCGGCGGAGCAGGCCTATGCCAACGGCGCTTTTCGCACCACCTACGCCGATCTGCCTGCCCTTGCCGCTCCGGGCCAGGTCGCCAAGGAAGTACAGGCGCTGAAAGACGCCCTCTTCAACGGCGATTTCGAGCCGATGATGACCGCCAAGAGTCCGCGCGGCGGGAAGGATATCATCCAGGCCAGCTCGAACACCTTTTACGGCCCGGGCGTGACGCTGGCCGATCTGGCGAATTTCACGTCGCATTATCCGCTGAACTCAACGGTCATGAAGGATGCGAGGGGCAAACTGACCGAACTTGTCTGGCGCGCCGGAACGCCCGATAGCACAGTGCCCCCGGGCAAATACGCCGTGTATCTAAAGAAAGCAGTCGAGTACCTGCAAAAAGCCGCGGCTGCAGCCGACGCGCCCCAGGCGCAGGCGATCAAGGACCTGATCCGCTTTTATCAAACCGGCGATCCCGCCGATTGGCTCGCGTTCGGAGGCAACTGGGTCCGCAACGATGCCATTGTCGACTTCGATAACGGCTTCATCGAGGTCTACCGCGACGCGCGCGGCGCCAAGGGCAGTTCCCAGAGCTTCGTGACGGTGACCGACAGGCCGCTAACCGACACGATGATCAAGCTGGCGCAAAACGCCGCATATTTCGAGGAAAGGGCCCCATGGCTCGAACAGTACAAGAAGAAGTCATTCACACCGCCGGTGGTGAAGGCGGTCGAAGTACTCATCGAAAGCGGCGACTTCCAGGTCTCCACCATCGGCGACAATCTGCCGAACGAAAATGAGATCCACGAAAAATACGGCACCAAGAATTTCCTGTTCACCAGCAGCAGCCGCGCCTTCGACGAAGCGGCAGGGCACAAAAGCATTCACGAGTTTGCTCCTTCGCCTGCGGTTGCGGAACGCAGCATCAAGTACGGACCGCAAGCCGAGGAGCTGACTACGGCGCTCCATGAGGTCATCGGCCACGGCTCCGGCAAATTGAGCGCGCGTGTTGCGGGCGGCGCGGAGCCTCATCTGAAAGAGTATTTTTCGACGCTGGAAGAAGCTCGCGCGGACCTATCGGCGTATTGGAACGCCTGGGACCCGAAGCTGAAGGAACTGGGCCTTGTGCAGGATCAGGAGGAGGTCGGCAAGGCGATGTACGATATGGCTGCGGCCAACGTCTTACAGCAACTGCGGCGCATTCCCAAGGGCGACACGATCGAAGAGGATCATCAGCGCGACCGCGCGCTGATCGCGAACTACATCATGGACACGACCGGCGCGATCAACATGTTCGTGCGCAACGGCAAGACGTTCGTCATGGTGGAGGATTACAAGAAAATGCACGAAGCCGTCGGAAAGCTGCTGGCCGAGCTGATGCGCATCAAGGCCGAGGGCGATTACAAGGCCATCAAGGCGCTGGTGGACAAATACGGCGTGCATTTCGATCCCAAGCTGCGGGATCAGGTGGTGGCGCGGTACAAGACGCTGGACATCCCCACGTATTGGGCCGGCATTAATCCTCAACTGACGGCGACGTTCAAGAAAGACGGCAGCGTCGCAAGCGTCGAAATAGCCTACCCTCGCGACGCGGTCAGACAGTATCTGCTCTATGGGTCAATGTACGACGCGGGGCTGATGCCGAAGCCCCGTTGAGGCGGCGCTGGTACACTATCGAGGTTGGAGCAAACACACAATGGAAGATAACCGTCGTGATTTCTTGAAGACCACCGGCGTGGCTGCCCTGGCCGCGGGATTTCCCGCGCTGATCCGCGCGCAGGCGACGACCAACGCGATTAAGGTCGGCCTGGTGGGCTGCGGAGGCCGCGGCACCGGAGCCGCGGCGCAGGCCATGAAGGCCGACGATTTCGCCGAACTGACCGCCGTGGCCGACGTCGCGCAGGAGCGCGTCGATCAGTGCCTGGAACAGTTGATGAAAACCAGCGGGGCGAAGGTGAAGGTGGAAGCGAAGAACATCTTTCTGGGGCTCGATGCCTATCAGAAGGTGATCGATAGCGGTGTCGACGTGGTGATCCTTGCCACGCCCCCGGGCTTCCGGCCGGCGCATCTGCGTGCCTGTATCGAGGCGGGCAAACACGTATTCTGCGAAAAACCCATCGCCGTGGACGCGTTCGGCGTGCGCGATGTGCTGGAAACGGCGAAGCTCGCCAAACAGAAGAATCTTTCGCTGGTGTCCGGTTTCTGTTGGCGCTACAGCAACTACATTGTCGCCACGTTCGACCAGCTGAAGGCGGGAGCAATCGGCGACATCGTCGCCTACTACGCCACCTATTACACGAGCCCTGTGAAACCGATGCCTCCTGCCAATGCCCGCCCGGCGGGCATGAGCGACGTGCAGTGGCAGATCGCCAACTGGTACAACTTCCAGTGGCTCTGCGGCGACAGCCTCGTGGAGCAGGCAGTGCACAGCGCGGACAAAATCGCCTGGTCGCAGGGCGATGCGCCTCCGCTCAGTTGCACGGCGGTCGGCGGTCGGCAGATCCCCGCCGAGGGTGGCAACATTTTCGATCACTTCGAGGTGAACTATGTTTACCCGAACGGTGTCCGCGCGTTCCTGGGCTGCCGGCAGATCGAGAATTGCTGGAACGAAAACGCCGACTACATCATGGGCACCAAGGGTGTGTGCACCATCGGCAGGTCGCCGATGCCGAAGATCACCGGTGCGACGGAATGGACGTTCACCGGCCAGAAATACGACATGTATCAGTACGAGCACGATATGCTGTTCCAATCCCTCCGCAAGGGCCAGCCGATCAATAACGGCGAGCGCATGGCCACCAGCACGCTCCTCGCGATGATGGGCCGCATGGCCGCGTACACCGGCCGGGAGATCACCTGGGACATGGCGCTTAATTCGCAGGAGCGGATTTTCCCGGAGAAACTCGATTGGAATGGATCTCTTCCGGTTCCTCCGCTGCCGCGCCCGGGCGTCACGAAGTTCCTCTGATGCGTTATTCGGCGCTTTTGCTGTCGATGGCGGCCGCGAACGGCGCGGTCAACTTCGAAAAGTCGGTCGCGCCGGTGTTGATCGAGCACTGCCTTCCCTGTCACAGCAGCGCGAAGGCGGGCGGCGGCGTGCGGTATTCCAACGCCGCCACGTCCGCCCGGACCATCGCTCCCGGCGCGCCGGAAAAGAGCCGGCTTTATCTGTCGATTGAATCGGGCACGATGCCACCAGGCGAGAAGCTTCCCAAGGAGCAGTTAGACGCCATCCGCGACTGGATTCGCGAGGGCGCGCGCTGGCCGGCAGGACTGTCGCTGGAGCAGGTGCGCGCGGCCGCCGACGAGCGCGCTATCGTTAAGCGGATTCATGACAAGATCGTGGCCAGCACGGCTCCGCCTCCGTCGACCATGGTGAGAATCCCCGAGGGTGATTTCACCATGGGCTCCGATCGTAAGAAAGACGAGGCGCCTCTCCACAAGGTCCATATCGATTCGTTTTATATGGATCAGTATGAGGTGACATGGGATCAGTACCGGCCGTTTATGTTCGCCAAGGACGAAGGCGTCGATGCGGTGAGCCGTCCCACGCGGCCCTATGTCGAGATGTCCTTCGGCATGGGCATTGAAGGCTATCCCGCCATCAGCATGACGCAGCACGCCGCAAACAAATACGCGGAATGGCTCAGCCAGAAGACGGGCCAGTTCTATCGTCTGCCGACCGAGGCTGAATGGGAATACGCCTGCCGCGCCGGCACCACCACGTTCGGAGAGGATCCGAAGGAGTTGGACAAATACGCGTTTTACGCGGCCAACAGCGGCGGTAAGTATCAAAAAGTGGGACAAAAACTGCCGAACGCATGGGGCCTGTACGACATCCTGGGTAACGTTATGGAGTGGACGCTCGATCAGTATGCGCCGGATTACTACGCGCAGGCTCCGGCGGCGAATCCCTGGAACAAGGCGACCCGGCCGTATCCTCTCGCGGTTCGTGGAGGCTCGTGGCAGGACGGCGCGGATCGTTTGACGTGCAGCGCGCGCGTGGGCTCCGATCCGAGTTGGAAGGAGCAGGATCCCCAACTGCCCAAGAGCATCTGGTACGAAACCGACGCGCAGGGCCTTGGGTTCCGGCTGATTCGTCCGCTGAAAATTCCCAGCGCGGAGGAGATATATAAGTATTGGAACAACGGCGTTGAAAGGGATAATTAGCGCCCTGTTGTTGATGTGCGCCTTGCGCGCGGAGCGGTTTGAGGGGACCGAGCCGCACATGGGCACGCTGGTTCGCATTACGATCTACGCCCGCGATGGTTCGGCAATGCGCCCAGCCTTCGCCCGTGTTAAAGATCTAGACGAGAAACTCTCCGATTACAAGCCCGATAGCGAGTTGAACCGCCTCTGCCGCACGCACGGCGAGCCAGTGCACGTCAGTGAGGATCTCTTTCGCGTGATCGATGCCGCACGAAAGCTATCCGCATTGACTGATGGAGCCTTCGACGTTACCGTCGGCCCGGTGACGCATCTCTGGCGCGCCGGCAAACTGCCGGATGCGGGAACGATGGCCCGCGTGGGCTGGCACAACGTCGTTCTCGATAGGGCCCGTCGCACCGTGGAACTGAAAATCGCCGACATGCAGCTCGATCTTGGCGCAATCGCCAAGGGCTACGCGGCGGATGAAGCGCTGAAGGTGCTGAAAAAACTCGGCGTAAAACGCGCATTGATCGCCGTGAGCGGCGATATCGTGGCGGGCGATGCTCCTCCCGGCACGCGCGGATGGCGCATCGGGCTCGAACCGGCGGGCGGAGAAATTCTGTTGCGGAACACCGCGGTCTCCACCTCGGGGGACACCGAACAATCCCGAATCATCGGCGGCGTGCGCTATTCCCACATCATCGATCCGAGAACGGGGCGCGGACTCACGTCACCGATCGCGGTGACCGTGGTCGCACGGCGGGGCCTGGACGCGGATCCGATCGCGACGGCGGTCAGCGTGTTGGGGGAACAGAGAGGCCAAGCCATATTTCAGCGGAAGGTGAAACGTCTCGTCGTTGTAGGTCATGATTAGGTTAGCCTCATATGGAAGAGACCACGTTTCAAGTTCAAAGAGAGACCGTGTCGGGCTACCTTGTCGTCTGGTGGGACGATCCTGCCGGCTTAGGTGGAATCACAACTCAGGGCGAGGACTTGCGCGACTTGTAACAGCAGATCACGGAGGCAGTGTCCGTTCCTGGTGAGCCGAAGCTGTTCGAGCGTTGGAGAGGCTCGGATTTCTCGCCGTTAGACATCCCGGATCCCACCTACGTATGGCTAAAGGAGGTCGCAGGGTTACGGTACCTATGCACCGCAGCGTCTCTGTGGGTACGCTCTTAAGCGTGATTCGTCAGGCAGATGTGACTCCGGATGAATACCTTAACGCGCTTTAGGAGCGTTTAGGGATTCTGGTCGTCCTCCGCCCCTCTCCTCGCGCCCGGCACCGGTCTGGGCGACGCTTCCGCTTCCATCTCCGTCATGTCGACCCTTTGGTCCCAATCGCCGAGCAGGAAGCGGCAGAAATAATCGGCGCGGACCCAAAAGAAGTAATTCGCCTCGGCGGCGTAGCTGTGGCGTATGCCCGGCAAGATGAACTGGTCGAAGCGTTTATTGGCCTTAATCAGCGCATCAGCCAGACGCATGGTGTTCGCCATGTGGACGTTATCGTCCATGTCTCCCGTAGTCAGCATCAGGTGGCCCTTGAGGTTCTTCGCGATCTCCGAATTCTTCTCGATGTTGTACTCGAAATGCACGGAGCCGTCTTTTTCATTCACCACTTCCTTGATGCCGTGATGCTTTTCGCTCCACGTCTGGTTGTAGACGTTGTTTTCGTGATTGCCGGACTCGCTGACGGCCACCTTGAAGAAGTCCGGGTACTGCAGCATCGCCGCAGCGGACATGAAACCGCCTCCGGAATGGCCCGTGATCCCCACCCGCTCGATATCGATGAACGAATAGCGGCGCGCCAGTTGTTCGATCGCGGCCTTCTTGTCCGCCAAGCCATAATCGCGCAGGTTGCCATAGCCGAAGGTGTGATACCACTTCGAGCGGTGCGGATTGCCTCCGCGATTGCCGACTTCGATGACGATGAAGCCGAGTTGCGCCAGGCCGACGTTCGGACTCTTCGGCGTGAACACCTGCGTGACGCTTTCCGTCTGAGGGCCGGGATAAACATACGCAATGATCGGATACTTCTTGTTGGGATCGAAGTCGAACGGCTTGTACATCACGCCGTAAAGGTCGGTCAGCCCGTCGTCGGCCTTTACGGAAAAGGGTTCGGGCATCTTGAAACCCGTATCCACCAACGCCGAGACATCCGTGGTTTCCAGATCCAGGATTTGGGCGCCCGCGCGATCGTAGAGCACCGAACGCGGAGCGGTATTCACGCGCGACGAATTGTCGACGAAGTATTTCCCGTCGTCGGCCATCGCCACGGTGTGCGACGCGTCTCCCGGGTCGAGCATCTTCATCCCCGCGCCGTCCAGCTTGATGCTGTAGGCGTGGGTGAGATAAGGATTCTCGCCCGGTTCGCGGCCTTCGGCGGTGAAGATCATCGTGCGAGCTTTTTCGTCGATGTTGTCGATGGCTTCGGTGACGAACTCGCCCGAGGTGACCTGACTCTTCAGCCCTCCCTTGCCGTCGTAGAGATACCAGTGACCCCAACCGTCACGCTCGGACCAGTAGAGCAACTCTTCTCCGTTGTTGACCAACCGGAGCGGCTTACTCTCGATGTAGGTGTTCATGCGATCCTCGATCAGCGTGGTCACCTCGCCCGTCTCCGGATTGGCTATACAGATATCGAGCTTGTGCAGATCGCGGCTCTGGCGCTCGAAATAAAGCTTGTCGGAGCCGTCGGCCAGCCACTGCGGGTCGGTGCGCTGCTTCTCGCGCTGGCGGGCAGTAACGGGCGCGGTCAGCACTCGCGCGAATTGATCCTTGAAGCGATCGATCTTCATTTCCTTTCGCGATTTCGCGGCCAGGTCGAAGACCTCCAGGTGCGGCAGCGGAACGTTCACGTCACCCGGCATGGCGTACTTGTATGTTTCGAGCGTCGGCCTGGGACTTTCCAGTGTATGGATCACCCACAGGTCGCCCACCTTGCGCTCATCGCGCCGGACCACCGAAAACTTCTTCGAATCCTTCGACCAGGCGACGACGATCGGCGGCACGCGTCCGGTTTTGTCGCGCGCGGCGGCGGCTTGGCCCGATTCCTGCTGCTGTTGCTGTTCCTGGTCGCGTTCGGCTCCGCTAATGTGGCGCGCGTAGCTGAAACCGTCCTCTCCATCGGTGGTCAGCTGCGTTTCTTTGATCGACGAATCGTCAGACTTCTTCAGCGCCTTTGCGTAGTTTTCCATGTCCATCATCCACAGGTTGTTCTTGCGGGCGAACACGATGGTCTTCTCGTCGGGCGACATGGACGCCCAAGCAGGCTTGCGAGGCTCCGGCGTGAACTCGGGCGGCAGCGTCAGTTTGCCGGAGGCGAGTTCGTACTCGAAATAGAGGGTCCTCTTGCGCGGATTGGGAGGGGCCGCGCCGCGTCCGCCACGGCCCTGCGGGTTGCCCGAGCCGGTGGTCTGCGTCATGTCGCCCTCTTCCTCCACGCCGATGACTTTCTGGGTCCCGTTGATGTCGGCGTCCTTGTCCACCTGCACCTCAAACTGGATCACCGTGTCGTTCTTGGCGAATTTGATGGTACGGATGGGCAGGTGCTGCGCGTCGTATGGTGTGCGCGTGATCAGCGTGAGCATCGCCGCCATTTTGGAGACATCGAACAGCGGAGCTTTCGTCTTCTTTACCGGGTCCACTAGCATGAAGCGCCGTCCGTGGCTGGTTTCGTAGCTGTACCAGAAGCGGTCGCCTTCGATCCAATGCGGGGTCACTTGAGTGTCGAACACCAACTTGCCGATTTTGGTCGTGGTCCAGCGCTGGGCGAGCTCGTAGTTCGCTTTTTGTACTTTGACCGGCTCGGTTTTGGTGTCGGCTGCGGACAGGAGCAGGGAAGGAAGCAGGGGCAGGAATAGCTTCATATTAGAGCTACTATACACGCCTCGGCAAAAGGCGTGCGGCGGACCACGCGAAAAAGCTCATCGCGAAGCCGGCCACTGCGTCGACGGCAAAATGATATCGGCCGTAAATGGTGGCGACGGCGACCGAAAATGAGTAAATCGCCACGATCCACCCCCAGCGTTTTCGCTCCGGAACCGTGAGGAATAACCCCCAGGCGCAGGCGAAGCAGGAGGAAACGTGCGCGCTCGGAAAAACGCTCGAATGAATGCCGAACCGCCCGAGGATCGCAAGGTTAAAACGCCGGAAGATCGTGAAGACGGTGGGAAGGTCCGCCCCCGCGAATACGGCGCGTGGAGGGTCGGAAGGGAAGTACGGGAATAGCGCGTAGGACGCCAGTGTCCCCGCCAGATAGGCGAACCAGAAGGCGTTCAAATGGTCCCGGCGATGGTTGAGTAAGACGATCAGGGCGGAAATCAGCGCGATGGCGTACACCAACGAGTAGCAGATCTCGAGATACGAAGGAATCACCGGCCCAAGGCTCTCGATGGCGGGGCGCAGGTGCCCGGTATTGAGCAGCCAGCGGTCCCACCCAATCCAGGCGTTCTCCAAGTGATAATCCCGTACGGCTGGCGTGAAGAAGTTCATCTCGCGGAAGGCGACGAAGGTGTAGGCCAGCGGCATCCAGTCCCGCAGGTGGGATTCGCCGCGCCTCAACGCAAAGAGAATCAACAACGCGGTCAGCAGGATGCCGGAGGGGTACCATCTCACCGGCGCGTCCAGGCGCACCTGGGCGACCAACGCAACATAGGCGTAGTAGGCCAGGATCAGCAGCTCGTACGGTCGGAAACGCGGGCGCACAATCTTCTATTGTGCCGTGTTTAAGCGATTCTTAGAGCGGGGCCGCCAGATCGGGCATCGGCGCGGCCTGAAAAAGCTTCCGGCACGGCACCGCGATCCAGCGGGCCATGCGATTCGCCTTTTTCTTCCGCGCGCTATCGGTGGAGATGCCGGTCATGGCGTACATCTGGCGGTAGAGCCGCGAAATCAGGACGAACGCGATGCGGCCCTTCACCCCCTTGACGCAGCGCGAGCGATCCCACACGGAGCCGAGGGCGTAGAAGCGGTCCCAGACGCCTTGCGTGCGTTCGCGAATCTCATCGGCGCTCATCAGAGGATGCGGCGTGAACATTTTGGGCCGGTCCGAGGCGGGGATCAGCCAGTACCGCGTCAAAGGAATACCGGCGACGAACTCCGGATTGGACGCCTGTTCTTTTTCCCATCTCTGAAAATCGACGGTGCCGGGGAAAGGCGTCATCATCACAAACTGTGCGAAGGTCACACCAGCCTTCTTGGCCAGCGCCGCGGTTGCCTGGAACGTATCGGGCTTGTCTGTCGGCAGGCCGAAGATGAACGACCCCAAGACGTGCACGCCGTGCTCGCGAAACGTCTGCAATTGTTTTACCAGGCCGTCGCCGGAGTAGTTGAAGTCTTTGAAAACGGACTTCAGTCCCTCGGCGGTCACGGCCTCGACGCCCACCAGCGCGCCCCGGATGCGAGCCTTGTTCATGGCCTTGAGAAACTCCACGTCCTCGGCCGCCTCCATGGTGATTTGCGTGTAGAACACCATGTCCTTGGGCAGCGCGGCCAGCCGGGCCATGAGCACAAAACGCTCCGCGCGAATGGATTCCAGCTCTGCGATGCGTCCGGCGTTGCCCTGCTGGCGCGCGAGCCTCAGGTCCGTGAGCGTGACGGGATAGAAATTATCGTCGGCCAGGGCGATGAAGCGGAAGCCTTTGCGGCGAAGCTCGACAATTTCCTGCATCACGCCGTCGGAAGCTCGCTGGCGCGGGCGCTGCCCGTCGGTCCTCCAGACGGAGCAGAACGAGCAGTGCTTGGCGCAGCCGCGAATCGTCTGCACGGAGGCCCACATATAGCTGTTCTCTGGCATGAGATCCCAACGGGCGGGCAGAAATTGGTCGGGCTCGATGCGCCCGCCGTCATAGATCTTGCGGGGGTTCCCGAGAACGCAGTCATTGAGCGCTTCCGCCCAGATGACGTCGCCATCGCCTTTCACCACGGCGTGAGCGCCTCCCCGTTCGAGCGCCTCTTCCGGATAAAGCGTCGCGTGGATGCCCCCGAAAATTACCCAGGCGCCCCGTTCGCTGGCGAGCTGGCCTACCTGATAACCGCGCAGGGCATTGCCGGTGTGAATGCCGATGCCCACCACGTCGCCGGGGTTGACGTTCTGCGGATCGAACTGCTCCAGAGTCTCATCGCAGATGACGGCGTTGCCGAACACGTTGGGGGTCGCAGAGGCAAGGACGTAAAGCCAGCGCGGCGTGATCACCGCCGTTCCAAAAGAAATGTCGCTGGGGTTCACTAAATGAACGCGCATACCGCTCGGTACGGCCGCCGGAGCGGAGCGCAGATGGACGATGTTCAAACGGAATCCTTCCGATGACTGGAGCGTCAGGTCTACTGCCGGAGCAAGGCGATCAGAAAGAAGATTCCGCCAGGAACCGCGAACGGGACGGCCTGCAGAGGCAACCAGGCTCTCCGCGTCGAATGTTGATTGTACCAAGGTTGCTAACCGGCGCGCACCGCCGCAGTCTAAAGGGTGAATGGAAGATTCCGATAGCGTTGCCGTAGCCCGGGCAAAAGCGGGCGACGGAGACGCCTACCGCGCGCTGGTGGATCGTCACAGCCGCGGTGTCTTCCGGCTGGCATTTCGAATGACGGGCAACGAACAGGACGCCGAAGACATCGTGCAGGAGACGTTTCTGCGGGCATATAAACAGCTGCACCGTTACGAATCGCGGGCCAGCTTCGGGACGTGGCTGTACCGGATCGCGGCGAACTGTTCGCTGGATCTGGCGCGGTCGCGCGGCAGGCACCCGCAGACGGAACTGCTGGAGAACGCCAGCAACGCTCCCGGCCCGGACCGCCTGCTGGCCGGCGGCGAAGTGCGGCGGACGGTCTCGGAAACGCTGGATCAATTAAGCGCGCAGGAACGCGCGGCCTTTGTGCTGCGGCATTTTGAAGGGCAGTCGATTGAGGAAATCGCGTCGTCGCTGGGCGTTTCCGGCGCGGCGGCGAAACACAGTATCTTTCGCGCGGTGCAGAAACTGCGCCGGGCATTGGAACCTTTGGTGACATGATGAACCATCCGAGCGAGGAACAATTCGTTCTGTACTACTACGGCGAGGCGGCCGAGATCGCCCCGCATATGGACGGCTGCGACGCCTGCCGCGCGACGTATCATGCGCTACAGCGCGTACTGAATACCGTGGACAGCTTTCCGGTGCCGGAGCGCCCCGCCGATTACGAGGATCGCGTATGGGCGTCGGTGGAACAGCGCCTGGACCGCCGAGTGCGCCGGCCATGGTGGCAGAGGCCCCAGTTGACTCCCTGGCTGGCTGCCGCGGCGATGGCGGTGATGGTGGTGTCGGCGTTTCTTGCCGGCCGGGCCTGGCGGCAGCCCGCGCCCGTCCAGGTTGCCGACCGTGGAGTCCGCGAACGCGTGTTGCTGGTGGCTGTTGGAGATCATCTCGAGCGCAGCCAAACTGTGCTGGCAGAACTGGTGAACGCCGGCGCGCCATTGGGCAAGCTCGATATTTCCTATGAAAGACAGGCCGCGGAGGATCTGGTGGAATCGAACCGTTTGTATCGCCAGACCGCGTCGGCCAGCGGCGATGTGGCCACTGAGTCGCTGCTCGACGAATTGGAGCCGGTGCTACTGGAGATCGCGCACAGCCCCTCGCAGTTGTCGGCGGGCGAATTGCGAAGCTTGCGGTCGCAGATTGAGGATCGGGGAATTTTGTTCAAGGTGAAGGTGTTTGGAACGCGCGTAGCGCAAACGAATTCTTTGTGAGGAAAACATGAAAAAGACAATCAACATCATCCTTTTGATCGCAGCGCCATTGTTCGGCCGGCAAGTGTTCGGCCAGCAGGTGTTCGGCCAGCAAGCGCCTACGGCGCGAGAGGACACGGATGCGATGCGCTCCAGGATCGACGAGATCAAGACAAGAGCGAAAGCGCAAGTCAAGGCGCTGACCTCGGACCAGATCAGGCGCTCGGTCGACGAGCAGGTACGCGAACTGACCAGCGAGATCGAGCGGCTCGACATCGACGCCGTGCAGGATCAGGTGCGCGCGGCGATGAAACAGGTCGAGAAGCTCGATATCGACCGGATCAACATGGAACTGGCGCAGGCAATGCCGAAACTCACGCCAGTAGCGCCGGTTGCGCCGATGCCACCCATGCCGCCGATGCGAATGGTCTGGGACGGCAACTCGTACGAGTCGGGCAAGTCGCGGATCAATGCGCACAATTATGACAAGGCGGTGGAGGCGTTCGATAAGGTGATCAACGCCAGGGAGCCATCGTCCCACGTGGAGGGCGCATATTATTGGAAAGCCTACGCGCTCAATAAGCTGGGCAAGCGCGACGAGGCGTTGGCCTCTCTTGCCGAACTGCAGAAAAAGTATCCGCAGAGCGGCTGGTCAAACGACGCCAAGGCCTTGCAGGCTGAGGTTCAAGCAGCCAAGGGCCAGCCGGTGTCCCCCGAAGGCGAAGCCGACGAGGATTTGAAGCTCTACGCCATCAACGCGCTGATGGGCTCGGACGCCGATCGCGCGGTGCCCCTTCTTGAAGGGCTGCTGAATAATCCGAAAATGTCCCCGCGGTTGAAGGAACGGGCGCTGTTCGTGCTAGCGCAGAGCGGGTCGGATAAGGCTCATGACATCGTGGCGCGCTACGCCAAGGGCGCGACTAATCCGGATCTGCAAATGACCGCGGTCGAATATCTGGGCTCGTTCCGGTCCAAGGACAGCCGGCAGCTTCTGTCCGAGGTCTACGCCTCCAGCCACGACGTCAACGTGAAGCGCGCGGTGCTGCGGAGCTTCGAACGGTCCCGCGATGCCGACCACCTGTTGGCGGCCGCGAAGAGCGAACAGAACACCGAGCTTCGCGAGGAAGCGATCCGTGGGCTGGGAATCATCCGGGACGACCAAGCCACCGCGGGCTTGGTTGCGCTTTACGGCCCGGAGACGGACCGCAACATCAAGCGCGAAATCATTCATTCGCTGGGCAATGCCGGCGCGGCGAAGCAGTTGATCGAGTGCGCGCGCAAGGAATCCGATCCGGAATTGAAGCGTGCAGCCGTGCAGCGCCTGGCCCAGATGAAGTCGAAGGAAGCGCTGGACTACATCGCGGAGTTGCTCAAGTGAAGACGTTCCTGCTGGTGGCATGCGCGGCGGCTGTCGTCGCGCAACCGAAGATTGAGAACGCGAAACTCCAAACCCGCGCCGTGAGCGGCTCGCTGGAGGCGGACTTCCGCGCGAGCGTCGCATCGCAGTCCGAAGCGGCGTGGGTCGGCTATACAGTGGCGCAGACCGCGGGTGAACGCTCCATGTGCGGCACGGTGAGCCTGGAGGGCGCGCCCGAGTTTGTCGTGCTCTATCGGGTCGCGGACGGGCAGGTGGAGAAGATCCGGACCTATGCCATCGACTGCAAGTTCGATGCCGGCGGCCTCCCTTTGTACTGGCTGACCGGGGTCGATGGAGCCCAAAGCGCGTCGATGCTCGCGTCGTTCGTCGTGCCAGGGAAGTCGCCCCTTTCGAGCAGCGCGCTTTCGGCTATCGCCCGCCATCGGGACGGCGCTCCGGCCCTCATCGATCTGGCCAAGCGTCCGCAACTCCCCGCCAGCATTCGTCAGGAGGCCGTCCGCTGGCTTGGCCGGTCCAAGGATCCGCGGGCGGTCAAATTCTTCGAGGAAACACTCGCGGTGCGTTAACCGAGGCTCTTAGACCCGGCCCAGCCGCCGAACCACGAAGAACGGAAGCATCACGATCGACCAGACCAGATGCAGCGCGCCTCCCACGGCGATGCCGACGATCCGGAAAGGCAGCAGCAGCAGCCAAACGATGGGATAAGCAATCAGCGCGACAATAGCCAGTGGCCAGCAGACCACCAGCAGCAGGCACCAAAGCAGGAACGCAACCATTGGATTCTTCTCCACCTAATCATACGATAGCGGTTCAGGAAACGTTCCAGGTAAGAGAACTGTCCGGCTGGGCTTGAGGGACAATCTCGCCCCGGCGCTTCATATATTCCAGATGCGCCAGAATCTCGAAGACGGCGAAATTGTGATGAAAAGCCGAGAGTTTGCGTTTCCAGAGTAATCCCACCAGCTCATGCGCCGTTCGCGGGGCGATTTTGATCAGATCCAGGATTTCGCCGCAGCGCTCGTCGTGATGTTCGATGATGCTCTCAATCACCGCGCGAAGGCCCGTGAACGGCTCACCATGCGAGGGCCGCACTTCGGCCACGTCGTACGGCAGCAGCAGCTTCAGCGATTCGATATACGTCGCCAGCATGTCCTGTTTCGGATGCCAGGCGATGTTCGGCGTGATTTTCTGGAGCACATGGTCGCCGGAAATCAGAATGCGCGTTTCAGGAGAATAGAGGCAGACGTGGCCGGGGGCGTGCCCCGGCGTCCAGATCACCTGAAGCGTCCCGCCGCGAACCGGTAGGTGCTCCCCGCCTTCGAGAACCAGCTGCGGATGATGCTCCTGGAACGGCATGCGGTGGGATTTCAATGCTTTTTCCATCTCCACCGCTTTTTCCGCGGGCACTCCGGCGATGCGCATCGTCTCGTGAAAATAGGGTACGCCATCCGTACGAGCCAGTTCGGCCAGATGGGCCACGTCGGCCCGATGCATGATCAGCCGCGCGCCGGTGAGCCCCAGAATCTTCCACGAAAGCCCGATGTGGTCCGGATGGTAGTGCGTCAGCAGCAGCGTGCGGATGTCCGTCCACTGCGCGCCGCGCGCGTGAATCGCCGATTCAAGCGCGTGAAAGCACTGGTCCGTGGCCACGCCGGAATCCACCAGCATGAGGCCCCCTTCCAACTCCACCAGGTGCGCGTTGACCGACTTCAGGTCCCACGGGACGGGCAGCGTAATGGTTTGAATCCATGAAGCCTGGATCATGCGACGGCGTCCGCCGCATGATAGGAACTGCGCACCAGCGGGCCGCTTTCCACGTGGCGAAAGCCCATTTCGTAGCCTCGCCGCTTGAGTTCCGCGAACTCATCCAGGGTCACGTAGCGGATGATCGGCAAATGCTTCGGCGACGGTCGCAGATACTGCCCTAGCGTGAGGATTTCCACACTGCTCTTTCGCAGGTCCCGCATCACGGCCAGCACTTCGTCGATCGTCTCGCCCAGGCCGAGCATCAGGCCGGATTTCGTCGGGGTTTCCGGCCGCACGCGCTTCACGTACGCCAGCATATCGAGCGAACGCTCATAGCGCGCGCCCAACCGCACCTGGCGATAGAGCCGCGGCACCGTTTCCGTGTTGTGATTCAGAATGTCCGGCGAGGCTTCCAGCACGATGTCCATCGCCGCGTGCGAGCCCTGAAAATCCGGCACCAGAACCTCGACGCCGCAGCCGGGGACACGCTTGCGGATCGCGCGGATGGTCAGTGCGAAGAGCTCCGCGCCGCCGTCCTTGCGATCGTCGCGGTTCACGCTTGTGATCACCGCGAATTTCAGGCCCAAAGCGGCGCAGGCCTCGGCAACGCGCCGTGGCTCGTCGTAATCCACCGGAAGCGGGCCGCCCTTTTGCACCGCGCAGAATCCGCAGCGCCGCGTGCAGACGTTGCCCAGGATCATGAACGTGGCCGCGCGGCGGTTCCAGCAATCGCCGACGTTCGGGCACGCCGCGCTCTCGCACACGGTGTGCAGCTTCAGCGACTCCACCAGTTGCTTCAGATCTCGATAATTTTCGCCCACCGGCGCCGGGGCGCGTAGCCACGCAGGCCGGGGTGCTTTTGGCTCAATGGTAACCAGCACTTAGCTTTATTTTAACCGCTCGCGCTCTACGTCGTCCTGTAAGATGATAAGAATTGCCTTCGCGACCGTCCAAGACACAGCCGCGCACTCTGGACCGGGTGATTTCCAAGCTGGGCATCGGCTCCCGCACCGACGCGCGAAAGTGGATCGGCGCCGGCCGAGTCGCGGTGAACGGAGAGACAATTCAATCGCCCGATTTGTGGGTGGACCCGTCGCGGGACCGCGTCACACTTGACGGCCGTGCGCTCGTGGCGCACAAGAAGCGGTATCTGCTGCTCTACAAACCCAAGGGCTACCTGACCACTTACAAAGATCCCGAGGGCAGGCCGACCGTCTACGCTCTTCTCCCCGAGGACGGCGAGTGGCTTGTTCCCATCGGCCGTCTTGATCAGGACACCACGGGCCTGCTCATCATGACCAATGATACGGACTTCGTCAATTTCATCATGAGCCCTGAATCTCATGTGCCGAAGACCTATCTGGTAAAGGCGTCGGAGCGGCTGTCCGACGAGCAACTCGATCGGCTACGGAACGGAATTCAACTGGCGGACGGCCCCACCCGTCCGGCTACAATCGCGCGCATTCGCGATTCGGGGAAGTATACGTTTTTCGAGATCACGATCACGGAAGGACGCAACCGGCAGGTCCGCCGCATGGTGGAGGCACTTGGGGCGAAAGTGCTGAAGCTGGTGCGGACGCAGATAGGGCCCATCGCCATCGCCGGGCTCGAGATCGGCAAACACCGCGCGCTGACGCCCGGGGAAATACGACAATTGTTAGGTTCCGCGAACGATGCTTCGACCCGAAAGTCCTGAACAACTCGTCGGCCTGCTGCGCGATGCCGCGAGCGCGCATCGCACCATCCGCCTGGGCGGGAATTTCTCCAAAGACGCGCTCGGCGGCCCGTTGACGGACGCGGATGTTACTATCTCCACCGCGTCGATGTCCCGCCTGCGGCAATACGATCCCCGCGATCTGACCATCAGCGTCGAAGCAGGGATGCCTTTCGCGGAACTGGCGCGCACGCTGGCAGGGCACAAGCAGATGTTGCCGCTCGATCCACCCTGGTTCGAGCAATCCACCGTCGGCGGTGTTCTCGCCGCCAACCTCAGCGGCCCCCGTCGCCGTCTGTACGGCACCGCGCGAGACATGGTCATCGGCCTGACGTTCGCCACGCTGGAAGGCAAGCTGATCAATAGCGGGGGCATGGTGGTGAAGAACGTCGCCGGGTTGGACATGGCCAAGCTGTTGATCGGTTCTTATGGGACGCTGGCTGCCATCGCCATCGCGAACTTCAAGGTGTTTCCCATGCCCGCCGAGGCACGGACCTTCGTGATGGAGTTTGAAACCGCCGCTCAAGCCTTCGCCGAGCGCGACCGTATTCTCAATGGCGTTCTTCAGCCCGCCGCCATCGACATCGTGAACTTGCCCCGCGGGTTCCGGTTGCTGGTTCAGGCGGGCGGCAGCGGCACCGTACTGGACCGCTATGCGCGCGAGTTGCCGCACGCGGCCGTCGCGGAGGAATCCGTGTGGGATGCCGTCCGCGAGTTTTCGCGCCGCTATCTCACGGCGAATCCGGGCGCGAAGGTCGTGGCGATGCACATGCCTTTGTCGAGAATGGCCGAGGAGGCGGCGAAGCTCAGCGTGCCGTTCATCGCACGCGCCGGCTGCGGCGTCATTTACGCGCACTATTCGAAAGACGCGCCGGAAACGCCGCTGGCCGGCGACTTTGCGACCATGACGAAGGTGAAGGAAATGTTCGATCCGGAGCGATTACTCAACCGGGGGCGCTTGTATGGCCGCATCTGATGCGCCTAAACAGGCCGATCTGGACCGCTGTGTCCACTGCGGCCTCTGCCTGAATGCCTGTCCCACCTATCGCGAGTTGGGCGTCGAAATGGATTCGCCCCGCGGCCGGATCTATCAGATGGCGCAAGTCGCCAACGGAGCGCCTATCACGGATGCCTATCGCGATCATATCGGCCTCTGCCTCGCCTGCCGCGGCTGCGAATCGGCCTGCCCGTCCGGCGTGCAATACGGCCGATTGATCGAAGCAGCACGCGCCGATCTGGAGCAGCGCACAGAGCGGCCATTTTTCGCACGCATCGTCCGCAAATTCGTTTTCGACATCCTGCTGCCCAGCCGTTTTCTTCTGCGTTGTGCCGGAGCTCTCATGTGGATGTATCAAAGCCTGGGCCTCCAACGCCTGGCGCGCGCCACCGTCCTGAAAATGACGCCCCGCCTTCGTGAGTTGGAATCGCTTGCTCCCGCCGCGGAACTGCCGAGCTTCTATCGCCACATGGGCCGTGCCTTTCCCGCGAAGGGCGAACGAAAACACCGTGTGGCGTTGCTCTCCGGCTGCATCGCGAACATTTCTTTCGCCCGCTTGAATGAGGCGACGGTCCGCGTCCTGCAAGCCAACGGCTGCGAAGTGACCGTCCCGGAGGCACAAACCTGCTGCGGAGCCCTGCACGTCCATTCCGGCCTGCGCGAAAGCGCTCGCAAGCTGGCCCGCCAGAACGTCGCCGCACTGGCCGATGCGGGATTCGACGCGATCCTCACCTGCGCCGCCGGCTGTGGCTCGACGCTTAAGGAATACGACGAACTGCTGGAGCACGACCCCGGCTATTCGGAGCGCGCCCGCCGTTTTGTCACTCAGATGAAGGACGTGACGGAGTTTCTCGCCTCCATCGGTTTGAATCCGCGCATGAGCGAAGTTCGCTGCGTGGCCACCTACCAGGATTCCTGCCACCTGGCGCACGGCCAGCGGATCAAGTCCGCTCCGCGCGACTTATTGAAGCAAGTCCCTGGGCTCACGTTCAAGGAGCTTCCTCTTTCCGACGTATGCTGCGGCAGCGCGGGCATCTACAATGTCGTCCACACGGATATGGCGATGGCGCTGCTCGATAGGAAAATGGACTCCGTCGCGCTCACGGGAGCCGATCGCATCGTCACCGCGAACGCCGGCTGCATGCTGCAACTACGCGCGGGCGTCGAGCGGCGTGGCACAGGCCAGAAGGTCTCCCACGTGGTGGAAGTGCTCGATGAAGCCTATCGCGCCGCGACCCGTTGATATAGTGAATACGAAAATATGAAAGTCTTTCTCGGAATCATCCTCTGCGCGGCGCTCGCCCGCGCGCAAGATGAAAAACCTCTCCGCGTGGCCATAGCCGGGCTGAATCACGGACATGTGGACGGATTTTTCCGCGCTCTCAAGAATCGCAAGGACGTGGATGTCGTCGGGGTATTCGATCCCGACGTGTCCCTCCACAAGAAATACGGTGACCGCTATGGCATTTCAGCCGGCCTCTTTTATGCAGACTTAGCCAAGATGCTCCATCAGGTGAAGCCCGAAGCCGTCGCCGCATTCACCGACACGTTCGGCCATCCCATGGTGGTGGAAGCGGCCGCCGCGCACAAGATTCCCGTGATGATGGAAAAGCCACTGGCCGTCAGCATGGATCACGCCCGCCGCATCCAGAAGGCCGCCACGAACGCCGGCATCCCCGTCGTCGTCAATTACGAAACCACCTGGTATCGCAGCCATGCCGAAATTCACGCGCTGGTTAAGGACCAGAAAGCGATGGGTGACATCCGCAAGATGGTCGCCATGGACGGCCATCAGGGGCCAAAGGAGATCAACGTGCCGCCGGAGTTTTTTTCCTGGCTCAGTGATCCGGTGAAGAACGGCGCGGGCGCGCTATTCGACTTCGGCTGCTACGGCGCCAACCTGATGACCTGGATGATGGACAATCAGCGCCCTCTCCGCGTCACCGCCATGATGCAGCAGATCAAGCCGGAAATTTACGCGCACGTCGACGACGAGGCGACCATCCTGGTGGAATATCCGAAAGCGCAGGGCATCATCGAAGGCTCGTGGAACTGGCCCTTCGCGCGCAAGGATTTTGAGGTGTACGGGCAGCGCGGCTATGCGATCGCCACCGGAGGCGACGGACTCACCTTGCGCTTGCCCGGCCAAAAGGAAGAATCGCGCACGCCTCCGGAAATCTCGCCCGACGACCGCGATTCCGTGTCTTATTTGATCGCCGTCGTGCGAGGCCGCCGCAAGCCCTCGGGCTTGTCATCGCTTGAAAACAACATGATCGTCACGGAAATTCTGACCGCAGCGCGCGAATCGGCGAAGACGGGCAAAGCGGTCGTGTTCGGGAAGAATTAGCTACTTCGGTTCCGGAACGTTCGGCTTCTTGTAGACCTTCTTCAGCGATTCGCGATATTCGTCGAACAGCACGCGGATGCCGTCGAACTCCTTTTCCACGGCCGCGCGATAATCGGCGCGCGTCAGAAAATCGTAGAGCAGCGCCGTCATGGCCTGCGCGTCCACCACGAATCCCTGATGGCCGATTTCAGCCAGCGCGTCGGTCTCCATTTCATAAGTGTGATAAGGAGCGTTCGTGGTCGAGGCGCTGAAGCCGATGCCGGGCACCGCGCTCGACACGCTGCCGGTTTCGTCGAAGCCCATCGGCTTGCCAGGTGCCTCGTCGACCTTCCTGCCGCCGTAATGCTTCATATAAGCGAACGCCAGTTCGGCCAGCGTGGCCGCGGAAACGCCATCGCGCATGCGGCCGTAGTTGTCGATCTTCACTTTCGTTCCAGTCGCCAGCGCCGCCGCCCGAGCGGCATTATCGGTGAACTCGCGCACTTGTTCCAGATAGACTTCATCCGGATATCGGATGTAAAAATCCGCCCCGGTGCGATCTGGAACCACGTTTGGAGCCGCGCCTCCTTCGCTGATGATTCCCTGTATGCGAGCCTCGGGGCGAATACTCGCGCGGACCGAATCGATATTCTCAAACAAATGGATCACTGCTTCCAGCGCGTTGCGGCCGTCCCAAGGCGTCATCTGGTGCGAGGGCGCGCCGCTGAAAGTGTACTTCACACCGTCGATGTTCAGGCAGCAGGAGCCGAACCCGGGTGCGGGCCTCTGCGTCGACGGGCTGGAATGACTCCGCACAATCACGTCGATCCCGTTAAATACGCCCGCCTCGAACATCTGCGTCTTGGCCACCGGGGGCATCATCTCCTCGCCCGGCGTGCCGAAGACCGTGATCGATCCCGGCGCTTGCGTCCGCTCCATCAGTTCCGCTATCGCGATGGCCGCGGCGATACCCACGGGACCCTGCGCGCTGTGCTGATCGCCGTGAAACGCGCCCTTGGTGCCGCGCAGCGCGTCGTATTCAACGATCACGCCGAGAGCCGGATGCTCGTGGCGGCCCTTGTATCGCGCCACAAATGCCGTTTTCAGATCCGCGACGCCTGGAGTAATCTCGAAACCATGCTTCTTCAAATATGCCGTCAATATATCGACCGACCGCGTCTCCACGAAGCCGACCTCCGGATGGCGCGTGATGTCGTCGGCCATCGCCAGAAGTTCTTTCTCCATCAATTCCCGCGCCCGCGCTGCCGTTTGCTCCCGCGCCGGGTTCGGCGCGGTCATTTTCATGACCAGGGACGGCACATCAAGAGACTTTTCCAATTCGCTCATCTTGCGAATCACGTCACCAGCAGCCTCGCGCTCGGTGGGGGTGTCTTGGACCAGCGTGGTGGCGGCCAGCAAAAGATGCGGAACGATCATTTGAGCATGATAATCTGATTAATCATTGGAAGGCTAACGTGCTGATGCCGGATCATGTTCCGAAAATTGACGGCGACGATGCGGGTAAGCAGGCCTTCGCCTTTGCCTTCGGCTATATCCAGGCGCTGATCCAGATGGTCTACGCGTAAGATCAACGCCGCCACGTGAAAATGGTTTACACTCGATTGGTTTAGGAGAGGTGTAACTTGTCTATTTCCCGAGTTGTGTTCCTCGGCGCGGCGCTGGCCTCCCTCGCGCTGCCGCAGACCATTGACGAACGGCTGTATTCGGAGATGCGCTGGCGCTCCATCGGGCCTCCTCGCGCCGGACGCGCGCGAGCCCTGGCCGGTGTGCCCAGCCAGCCTAACGTTTTCTATATCGGATTTGATAACGGAGGCGTCTGGCGTTCCACCGACTACGGCTCCACGTGGACGCCTCTGTTCGACAATCAGCCCACGGGCTCCATCGGCGCGATCGCCGTGGCTCCCTCGGACCCGAATATCATCTACGTCGGCAGCGGCGCCGGCATCATCCGGCCCGATCTGGCCACCGGCGACGGCGTCTACAAATCGAAGGACGCGGGCAAAACCTGGACCCACCTGGGCCTGCGCGATTCGCAGATGATCGCCGATATCGAAGTGGATCCGCTCAACGCAAACCGGCTCTTCGTCGCCGCCCTTGGCCATCCTTATGGGCCGAACGCCGAACGCGGAATTTTCCGCTCCACCGACGGCGGAGCCACTTTCGAGAAGGTCCTCTATAAGGACGAGTACACCTCGGGCAACGATGTCCGCATCGACCCCAAGAACCCCAACATCGTCTACGCCGCCTTGTGGCAGCAGCAGCAGGGATTTTATGAAAACGGCGCATTCGGCGGCACCGACGGAGGCGTCTTCAAGTCCACCGACGGCGGCGCCTCGTGGCGCAAGTTGACCAATGGCCTGCCTCCCATCATCGAAGCGAATCTGGCCATCTCGATGAGCAATCCGCAGACGCTCTATGCGACCGTAGCCGCAGGAAGCGCAGCTCCGGCAGCCGGGCGGGGCGGTCGTGGAGGCCGTGGCGGCGGAGGCGGGGCCATTCAGTTCTACAAGACCATCGATGGAGGCGAGCACTGGTTCCTCGCCACTGACGATCCTCGGGTGTCGGAGACGGGCTCGCAGCGCCATCCGCCGGATACTCGCCCGCTCGGCCGCATCGGCGGAGGCGACCTGCCGACCATCACGGTCGATCCCCAGGACGAAAATGTCGTCTATAGCTGCTCCACCGTATTCTGGCGCACCGAGGACGGAGGCCAGACATGGTCGGCCGTGCGCGGCGCTCCGGGCGGTGACGATTATCAGAAAAGCTGGGTGAATCCCAATAACTCGCGAATCATCTTACTCGTCAGCGATCAGGGCGGCGTGGTTTCCGCCAATCGCGGCGAATCCTGGAGCAACTGGTACACGCAGCCTACCGCGGCGATGTATCACGTAACTGCGGACAACGCGTTTCCGTATCGCCTGTGCAGCGGCCAGCAGGATTCCGGCTCGGCTTGTGTTGACAGCCGCGGGATGGATGGCGAAATCACGTTCCACGACTGGCATCCGGTAGGGATCGAAGAATACGGCTACGCCGCGCCCGATCCAAGAAATCCCGATCTGGTCTACGGCGGCAAGGTATCGCTCTATAACCGCATCACGGGTCAGAAAGGCAGCGTCGGACCCGGCGGCGGACGAGGCGCGGCGGTGGAATTGCCTCCCAATGCTCCTCCGGGACGCACCGTTCGGACGCAGCCATTGAACTGGTCGCCTAAGGACACGAACACGCTGTTCTATGCGACCGCCGGCGTCTGGAAGACCACCAACGGAGGGCATAGCTGGACGCCGATCAGCGGCGATCTGACGCGCGGTGAAAAGTGGGATATCCCATCGAACGCGGGAAGATATGGGTCCACCGTGACGCCCGCGGCCATGGGCTCGATCACCGCGCTGGCTCCCTCACCTCTTGACGTTAACGTCCTGTGGGCGGGGACGGGCGACGGCCTGATCCAGGTGACAATGGACGGCGGCAAGAAGTGGACCAACGTCACGCCTCCGCAGATCAAGGCCTGGACGCGCATCTTCAACATGGACGCGGGCCACTTCGACACCAAAACCGCCTACGCGGCGGCCAACACGCTGCGCCTGGACGATATGAATCCGCACCTGTGGCGCACGCACGACGGCGGCAAGACGTGGACCGAGATCGTGCACGGCATCGCGGGCGGTTATCCAACAAACTCCATTCGCGAAGATCCTCGCAAGAAGGGACTGCTCTATGCGTCCACCGATACGCAGGTATGGGTTTCATTCGACGACGGCGACAACTGGCATTCGCTGCGCCTGAACATGCCCGCCATTTCCGTGCGCGACATCGAAGTGAAGGACGACGCGTCGTGCCTGTGCTCGGACCTGGTGGCCGGAACGCACGGCCGGGGCTTCTGGATTCTCGACGACGTGACGCCGCTGCGCCAGGCCGCGGAAGCCGCCGCCGCATCCAGCGCCTATCTGTTCAAGCCCGCAACCGGCATCCGCGTCCGCTTCGGCACCAACGATCCCACGCCGTGGCCTCCGGAGCTTCCGGCGGGCGAGAATCCTCCTCCTGGAGCGATCGTCGATTACTACCTGCCGTCGTCCGCGGGCGAGGTGAAGCTCGAGTTCTTGAACGGCTCGGGCCAGGTGATCCGCAAGTATTCGAGCACCGATCCGGTGCGGCGCCCCGATCCGGCGCTCGATCCAGTGGAGTACAACAAGCTCTGCCAGCAGACGCCGAACGCGCCGGATTGTAGCCTGCCTCTCTACTGGCCCGCGCCGCCGCAGATTCTCGCGGCCTCGGCCGGCATGCATCGCTTCACTTGGGATATGCACTTCGATCCGCTTCCGGGCGGAGGCGGTGGTGGACGCGGCGGCGGTGGCGGCGGAGCAGCCGTGCCGCATCGCACTTATCCGGGCGTCAATTCGCCCTGGGTCGCGCCGGGGACCTACACTGTGCGCCTCACCGCCAAAGGCCAGAGCGTCACGCAGCCCATCGTCATCAAGATGGACCCTCGCGTGAAGATCACGCCCGAAATCCAGCAGATCTTCACCTGGTCCACCAAGATGGAGGACAACGCCCGCGCGGCCCAGGCCGCCTATGCCGAAGCACGCGCGCTCTTGGAGAAGCTGAAGGCTCGTCCCCAGTCGGCGGCCAACGATGAGTTGATCAAGAAGGTGGAGGCGCTGGCTCCCGAGGCTCCGCAAGGCGGCGGAGGAGGTGGCGGCCGCGGTGCTGGCGGAGGATTCGGCGCGCCCGAACCGCCTGCCGCGCCGACGCTGGCCAACATCGCCCAGCAGATGATCGCCGCGGTGATGGGAATGCAGGCAGCGGAGATGCCTCCCACAGCCCTGGAACTCGCCGTTTGCACCAGGCAGGAGGCTGCCTACACCGCGCTGATGGCCAAGTGGACGGCGCTAAAGACCACCTGCTGCAGCGCAGCAAAATAATTGTGTCCCCTGCTTTGGCCGCTCCGCTGGAAGTCCGGCTTGTGGGGCAGCCAATAATGGCCGCCCACAAGACCAGGGAAATTTCACTCGTACCTAAGCGCCACAATCGGATCCACTCGGCTGGCCCGGATCGCCGACAGATAGCCCGCCGCACAGGCGATCACGGCGAGCCCCGTAGCGGCGCCCGCCAGCGTCCACGGATCATTCGGCGCGATCCCGAACAGCTGGCTGCGCACCAGCCGCGTCAGCCCCAGCGCCGCAGGCAATCCGAGCCCCACGCCGATCGCGACAAGAACCAGTACTTCCTTCATCACCATCCACACCACGTTGCCCTGCGCGGCGCCCAGGGCCATGCGGATGCCGATCTCCCTCGTCCTTCGCGCTACCGTGTACGCCATCACGCCGTAAAGGCCGATGGTTGCCAGCAGCGTCGCCAGGAATCCGAACACCGCGGACAGGCTCGCGATCAGCCGCTCGATTGAAAGCGAGTTGGTGATCTGTTCCTCGGTCGTCCGCATGCCGTAGATCGGGATGCCGGGGTCCTTCTCTCGAACCTTGGCTCGCACCGCGGAAAACAGCTGCTCCGGCGCCAGCGTCGTGCGGACATACACCGTCATGCCGCCCGCATAGCGTTCGGCAAGATAGGGCTCATAGGCCTGTTCCGGAATCTCGTCCCGGAGATTGGTGTACTTGATGTCCTTCACCACGCCGATGATCTCCGTATCGAGCTTGGTTCCAGGGTCGATACCGAAGCCGATATGCCGGCCGATCGGACTGCGGCCCTTAAAATACCTCTTGGCGAAGGTTTCGTTGATCATGATGGTGGCGGGAACGTAATAATCTTCATTCCGGGGCGGACGGCCCGGCATATGCAAGAGTTCCTGCGTGTCCTTCTCCGTGAAATCCCGGCCTTCGACGATCGGCACGCCCAGTGTGGCGAAGTAACCGGGACTGATGGAGTTCATGTACGGTTCTGCATGGTCGCCAGCGCGCGGAGGCGTGTAACCCTCCACCAGCGCGGATTGGTCCCATTCGTTGTCTTCCAGGATCCGCAGCGAGGCCAGGCCCACCGATTGCACGCCCGGCAAACCGCGCAAGGATTCGGTCAGTTCGCGGAAAAAGAGCTTCGTGCGCTCGCGCGTATAACCGTTCAGCGTGGGGTCGATCTCGAACCCGATCAGCCGGTCCGCCGGAAAACCTGGTCCAAGCGCGCGCAGATTGCTCAGGCTCTTCACGAACAACCCCGCGCCGATCAGCAGCAGCAGGGACATGGTCACCTGCGCGGCCACCAGTGCCTTCCGCAGTGCGCTGTGCCCGCCGCCCACCACCGCTCCGGCCTGATCCTTCAGCGTCGGAGCGACCTCCGGTTTGGTGGCCTGCAGGGCCGGCGCGAGGCCGAACAGCAGGCCCGTGAACAGCGTCACCGCGATGGTGAAGAGCAGAATGCGCAGGTCCGGCGAGGTGGCGATCTTCAGCCCCCGCGAATCCGAGGGCACATAGGTGGCCAACAGCAGATTGTCGGCCAGAAACGCGAACCCCACGCCGGCAGCGCCGCCCAACATCGCCAGCACCATGCTCTCCGTTAACAATTGTGAGACGATCCGTCCCCGGCCAGCGCCCATCGCCAGCCGGATGGCCATTTCCTTATAGCGCCCCGTGGCCCGCGCAAGTAGCAGATTTGCCAGATTCGCGCACGCAATCAGCAATACCGTGCCGGTAATCGCCATCAGCACCCAGAGCGGCGTGGTGAGTTGCTGCCGCAAATACGACCGGCCTTGGGAGCCGGGCATCACGTCGATATAGCACTTCAAGAACTCTTCGCGCGTAAAGGCCGACGCCGTGCTGAACGCTGCTTCCTTAACTTCCTCCTCCAGCATGGCGTGCGTCATCGGCTGGAGCGACGCCTTGGCCTGCGTAGGGCTTACGCCCGGCTTCAGCCGGCCGAATGCGTTCACCCAGCGCGTGCGCCGGTCTTTCAGGAAGTGCTTCTGCTGCGGCATCAGATCGGGCTGCATCATCACGGGTACGAAAATCTTCGCCGAGTTGCCCAGTTCGACGCCGTTGAAACCCTGCTGCGCCACGCCCACGATGGTCATGTTGTTGCCGTCGACGATAATTTTCTTGCCCACCACCTGGGTGTCTCCCGCGAAACGCGTTTTCCAGAAGTCGTAGCTCAACACCACCACGGGATGGCCGCTCGGCGTGCGGTCGTCGTTTTGATTAAAGACGCGCCCTATCGCCGCGCCTACGCCCAACACGGGAAAATATCCGCCCGAGACCAGTTCCGCGGTTGACAGTTCGGTGCTGCCTTCGAAGGCCAGACTCACCTGACGCGGAAAACGGCAGAACATGTCGGAAAACACCTGGTTGCGATCCTGAAAATCGCGAAACATCGGGTAGGAAATCGCGTTGCCGCCCCAGTTGCTGCCGTAATTGCGGCCCTTCATCGTCAGCAGCGCCAATTCACCTGGATTCTTCACCGGCAGCAGCCGCAGCAGAATCTGGTCCAGTAACGAAAAGATCGCCGTGTTCGCCCCAATGCCCAGCGCCAGTGATAAAACCGCCACTGCGGTGAAAACGGGAGCCTTGCGCAGGGAGCGGAAGGCATAACGCAAATCGCCCAGCACGTGTTGCATGCCCTTTATACGCCGGATCAGGCGAGAAGTTACGCGGGCCGGAACAATAATAAATCCAAACTGAACGTCACCCGCATCGCCTCCGGCGATTTCCGCTGCATCGGACGGTAAACGGCCGCGAGCAGGCCGCGGACCGTTTCCACATCCAGATCGGCATGAGGCGTCACCCGCCGCTGTGCGGTCAATTGGAAATGCTGTGCGAACGTGTGGATCGTCCGAGCCACCCGGTCACGCCCGGCGCCGCGCAGTTCGATCAGATCGTCCGGAGCCGGGATGGCTACCAGCAGCCTCCCGTCATTGCGCAGCACGCGGCGAAACTCCTCCGCGTTCATGCGCGCGGTGATGGACAGCACCAGCGTGAACGATTTGTTCGCGTAGGGGATAAATCGATCCGCGTTGGCCACGATCCATTCGCACTGCGGATACCGTCGCGCCGCCGACTCAATGGCGGCCGTTGAAATATCCACGCCATGCGCGTCGAATCCTGTCTCCCGAGCCATGGTGCCGAGATAAAATCCATTGCCGCAGCCGGCATCGAGCACGATATCTCGTTTCGATGGCGCAGCCAGGCTCGCGATGCCGTCTAGCAGGGGCCGCGTCACGCCCAAATTGTGCAGCCGCAGTCTTCCCGCGACCGCCTCCGCCGAATCGCCCGGCTGCTTCGATCGTTTGTCCTGCGGCTGAAGCAGATTCACATAGCCGCGCCGCGCAACATCGAAGGAATGCCCGCGTGCGCACACCAGCCGTTTTTCCTCACGCGCCAGCGGTAAATGGCAATCGCGGACTGGACAAAGAAGCGTCAACTCTTCTTGCCGCCAAACCGCCGCCCGATGATCGTCTTCACCACTAAGTGATCCGTCGCGCCTGTCATGCCAACGCCCACGCCGAAGTTAAACTCCCAGTCTTTGCTGAGATTCAGGTCGGTCACCGCGAAGATTTGCTGCATCTGCTCGCGCAAGGGATCGAAGCCCGTCACCGGCCCCAACGAACCGTAATACTCGAAACCGGCGTTGACCTTCTGCGTCACGTCATAGCCGACCTTCACATTCGGCGAAAACACGACACCCTTCGAAACCGAAGGTCCGTGAAACGAACGGTCGAACGCTGGATTGAAGCACAAATACAATCTGCCGAAGGTTTTATCGACAATCGGCCGGATCTCCAGCGTCCAGGTGTCGGCAGAATAAACGGCGCGCTGATAGCCGAATTCCAGCGACAGGCTCACGCCGACGGGCCATTTCCAATCCTCGGGAACGCGCACGCGAGGGCGGATGTGATTTCCCACATACTGCCAGCCGACGCGCGAATCGGCGCTAGTGAAGACGTAAAAACCCGTCTCGAACCAGTCGCTGAACCCGTGCGTGATCTCCACAGTCTCGTGCAATTGATGCTCGGTGGGATACATGCCGTCTACCACTGCCTTCACGCCCATGAATGTGAAGTTCGAATGCAATTCCACCATGGTGATTCCCCGCTCGACGAGATCGGAGCCATAAACCTGGATTTCGTAGCTGCCTTGGGCGTGAACAATGGCGACACTAACAGCGAACAGCGCGAGAAGACCCCTCATTATTTTTAGTTTGGCACGTTCAGGGCCATCTTGAGCCAGGTGATCATCTCGGCCTTCCAGTGCTGCATTTCCGGAGCCTTCCAGCCGGACATGCCGTGGCCTCCGCCGTCGATCGTGATCAGCTCGCACGGCACGCCTGCCCTGCGCATCGCCTCGAGGAAAATCGTGGTCTGATCGTACGACACCTGGTCGTCCCTGGTCCCATGGATGCACAGGAACGGAGGCATCCCCTTGTGGACGGCGGCCAGAGGCGCGACCGACCACAGCTTCTTCAGGCCGGCATCGTCCAGAACGTCGACGCCGAAAAAGTGAATCCCACCCCCGTTGGCTGCGTGGCGATTGATGCTGGCCATGTTGAACCGCTCGGGATGTTCGCGGCGCTCCAGCGCGAGCCTTCCGTAGTCGACCGGCCCGTAAAAATCTACCACTGCGGCGACTTTCGTCTCCGGCGTCTCATGCGTGCCGGCATAATTCACCAGCCAGCCTCCGGCCGATTCGCCGATCAATGCGATGCGCGCGGGATCAACGCGATACTTCTTCGCGTTGGCCTTCACCCAGACGATCGCGGCGGAAACGTCCTCCTTGGTGTCGGCGAACTTGAACTTCGGCGCCATGCGGTAGTCGATACTGAACCATGCGAAGCCTGCGCCGGCCAGCGGTTCGAACAGTGGACGCACGTTGGTGCTCTTGCTGCCCTCGTCGAATCCTCCACCGTGGATGAGAATCGCCGCCGGGAACGGGCCGGGGCCGTCCGGGATGTGAAGATCCAGCAGCAGCGCCGTTTCTCCCGGATGGCCATATTCGACGTTCTGCCGATCGGTGGGAGCAGCGGCTGCGATAGCGCAGGAGATGGCAAGAAGCAGAGTCCGTGTTTTCACACAACCGAGTGTAAATTATTTCCGCACCGGATGGCCGCGCGCCAAGGGGAATCCGGCATTCACAGCCGACCCGTACCTGCGGTGAAGGTGGCGATGTAGAGATCCGGGTACACATAACGCCTGAGGATGGAGGATTGACCGCCGGCCCCCCGTGTCGTGGTGAACGTTCTACCGTAGGATTATGTGCCGAAGCATAAAAGTCTTAAGGAATCAGGAGCCGCCGGCCACGCGCGAAGATGTTTCCGCCGCCGCGCTGCAGTTCGTGAGAAAAGTGAGCGGCTACCGCAAGCCCTCGCGGGCGAACGAAGAGGTGTTTCACAGGGCGCACGCGGAGATCGCCGCTTCCGTCGAACGTCTGCTCGCCGCGCTTGAACCTAATAAGCGGGACGGCGCATAAGCACCAAGAAGCTGCCGATCATGGCGAGCGCCGCGCCGGCGGTCAGCAGCAGCCAGTTGTGAAAATCCTCGCGGCCGGAAAACGTCACTGCCAGCGAAAGGAACACATCCCGGATCAGCAGCCCCAGCACGCAGATCGACCACAGCGCCAGCAATGCGCGGACCTTCCCGGTAATCGCCAGAAAGACGCTGAGCAGCCCGAGCAGTCCAAGTCCCACCAGCCAGCAGTTCAGCGTTGTGCCCTGCCACCAGGGAATACTCTGGAGCTTCATGTTGGTCGCCCCGGCCAGAAACGCGAGGCCGCCCAGAACGACCAGGGCAATGGAAAACACCGTATGGAAGAGATAGCAAAAAACGCGTAGAAACCAGGAAATTGCTCTCATGGAAATAAGCATTGTATCAGCCGTTCATGGCCCGTGCGCGCCGCTCGTCACGAAAATCGCCGCCGGGTGGACGCTCCGCCTGAAGATAGGGCCATGAAACACATCCTGCTTGCTCTTGTCTTGGCGCTGCCGGTGGCGAATGCCGCCGAAAACGCCGCGTTTCAGGTGAACATCAGCGGCCACGGCCAGCCGATGATCCTCATCCCCGGGCTGTCTTCCTCCGGCGAAACATGGGATTCCACGGTGGCTCATTACAAGGACCGTTACGAGTGCCACGTCTTTACACTGGCTGGATTTGCGGGCGTTCCCCCGGTCGCCGCGACGCCCGATCACCCGATGCTCGAACAGGCGCGGGACCAGATCGCGGCGTACATTCGCCAGAAGAAACTGGTCAGGCCGGTAATCGTCGGCCATAGTCTGGGCGGATTCCTGGCTCTCGGCATCGCAAGCAGGTATCCGGACCTGCCCGGGAAACTGGTCATTGTGGACGCATATCCGTCGCTGCCGGCCATCTTCCAGCCCGACATCACGGCGGAGCAGGCCAAGGCGCAATCGGCCATGACCCGCAAGTTCATGTCCGGCGCGGATCCTGAGCAAGGCGCGCGCATGTCGATCCGCGCGATGGTGACCAAGGATGCCGATTTCGAGCGCGTGATGAACTGGAGCCGGGCATCCCACTATCCGTCCGTCGTCGACGCGATGGTGGAGATGTACGGAACCGATCTGCGCGATGCGGTGGCTTCGATTCAAAGCCCGGCGCTGGTTCTGGCCACTTGGATCGCTTACAAGGACTACTCCACGCGCGAAACAACCGAGGCCAACGCCCGCCGCGATTACGCCAAGCTGAAGGGCGTGGACATCCGCTTCACCGACACCGCGCGGCACTTCATCATGTACGATGATCCGGAGTGGTTCTTCACGCAGATCGACGGGTTTCTGGGGGCGAAATAATGAAGAGCCGGAATCCGGCGTACTGGCTGTGCCAGATCGTCGGCTGGGGAACGTATTCCACCATCGGCCTGTCATTTGCGGCTAATGACGTGGGCGCGGCGCGGATGCCGCGGATCATCTCGCTGTATGCGATCTTTTTCGCATTCGCGATTCTGTTGACGCACCTGCTGCGCCGCGAGATCAAGCGAAGGCAATGGCTGAATCTGCCGATGCGCAAGGCATTGCCGCGGCTGGCGGCGTCCGCGATCCTGGTCGGCCTCATCGCGTCGGCCGAGGTGATTGGCCTGGATTACGCGACTGGGGGAGGGGGCGAGTGGAGCCGCGTCGCCGTCTTGTCTATCATCATGAGCCTCACCACGGCGTCGCTGATCTGGATGGTGCTCTACGTCGCGATTACCGCGACGCGACGCGCGCTCGAAATGCGTCTGCGTCTGCGCGAAGCCGAGTTGCGGGCACTCGAAGCGCAGGTGAATCCGCATTTTCTTTTCAATTCGCTGAACACCATCCGCGGCATGATCGTCGAGGACGCTTCCGTCGCCCAGGACATGGTCACGCGCCTCGCGAATATCCTGCGCTACAGCCTGCAGCGCGAGCGGACGTACACCGTTTCGCTGGAGCGCGAAATGGAAGTTGTCGCGGACTATCTGGCCATTGAGTCCATCCGCTTCGACCACCGTCTGCGGGTCCGCATCGAGATCCAGCCCGCCGCGGCCGCCGCCCAGGTGCCGTCGATGCTGGTGCAGACGCTGGTGGAAAACGCTCTGAAGCACGGCATCGGCACCACGCCCGAGGGCGGGGAAGTGCTGATCCGCGCGGCGATCCAGGACGGCGCGCTGACGCTGGAGATCGTGAATCCGGGCTGCCTGGAGGCGCCGCGCGAAGACGCCACACAGATCGGCCTAGCCAATGCCCGCCTGCGGCTGCGGCTGCTCTATGGCGACAAGGCCAGCTTGAAGCTCGAGAATCGCGGCGGGAGCGTCGCGGCCCTTGTGACGATACCAGCATGAGAGCGCTGATTGTCGACGACGAGCGGATCGCGCGGCAAGAGCTGCGGCGGCTGCTGGCTGCTCATCCGGACCTCGAAATCGCCGGCGAGGCGCAGAACGCGCAGGAGGCCCTGGACCTGATTTCAAAGCTCACGCCAGACGTGGTGTTCCTGGACGTGCAGATGCCTGGAATGACGGGCTTTGAGATGCTGGCGCGCCTCGAGGACGTTCCGCAGATTATCTTTACGACCGCCTATGACGAGTACGCATTGCGGGCATTCGAGGTGAGCGCGCTGGATTATTTGCTGAAGCCGGTCGCGCCTGCGAGGCTCGCCGCGGCGGTGGCCAAACTGAAACCGCGCAGCGCGCCTCCGCGCCTGGAACAGGTGTTCGTGCGCGACGGCGAACGGTGCTGGCTGGTGCGCGTCGCCGACATTTTCCTGTTGGAATCCGAGGGAAACTATACGCGGGTGTGCTTCAAGAATCAGCGTCCCCTGATCCCGCGTTCGCTGGCCGCGCTGGAGGCCCGGCTCGAGGCGGCCGTGTTTTTCCGGGCGAGCCGGTCGCAGATCGTCAATCTGAAATGGGTAGAGAAGGTGGAAACGGGCCCGGCGGGAAATCTCATCATCACCCTGCGAACCGGGGTCACCGTGTCAGCGTCGCGGCGTCAATCGGCGGCGTTGAAGGAGGCACTGAGTTTATAGAGCCTGGATCCAATTGGCAGGCGGAACTGCCTGCCCTGCCATGAAGTGCGTTCCATGCCATAGGATTCTCGTGGCACAATTGAGTTATGCGCAGTATCGTTTTCTTTTCCTGTCTTCTTAGTGTTTATGCCGCCACTCCCGCTCCGCCGGATTCCGCCCGGCAGGAGCAGACGATTTCCAGCATCCGGCAGTTCGCGGCGGCGCATCTCAATCGCGACGCGAATCTTTCCTGCGCGCAGTTGCCGGCGAGCACGAAAACGATGATGGTGGAATTCGGCGAAACTCCGCATCGCGGCGCCGAGGCAAACACCGTGACGGCCGCCTTGGTGGAAGATGTCTTCGCGCCTTCGAGTGCCGCCGAGTTCCGCTGGGATCACTGGGCCGCTGTCAACGGAAAGACGCTCGCTGTCTTCGCGTACAGCTTCGTAATGAACGGCAAGACCCACGCGGGAACGGTTTTCGCCGACGAATCCACCGGAGCCATTGCCCGCATGACGTTCCGGGGCGTCGAGGCTCCCGCGCATCTTTTCTGTTCGGCAAGCCCGCGCTAATATTAAGAAAGAGGTTATTCTAGATCGATGACACCGCGCAGCAGGCAGCTCCTGCACGAGATCGTCGAGGCGTATATTCACACCGGTGAACCCGTCGCATCGCGTGCAGTTGCTGGTTCCCAGCGCCTTTCGGGCGCCTCTATCCGCAACATCATGGCCGACCTGGACGAGGAGGGCTATCTCACCCAGCCGCACACCTCAGCTGGGCGTGTTCCCACGGAAAAAGCATTCCGGAACTACGTGGAGTCGCTGCAGTTGAGGCGGCTCGCGACGGCGGAGATCCACCGGCTGCGGTCCGAGTTCGGACGGTTGAACACCATGGAGGAGCGCGTGGAGCGCACCTCGCGCATGCTGACGGAAATGACGCAGGGCGTTGGCCTGGCGGCGGCGATCCGCCAGGCGATTCCGGCGCTCGAGCGAATTGAACTGATCTCTTTGCCGGACCGCCGCGTGCTGATGGTGGTGGTGACGAGGGACCGGCAGGTCCGCAATCGGGTGGTAAGCCTGGACGAGCCGTTGACGTCCTCCGAGCTGGAATCGATTCGCAACTATATCAACCAGAATTTCTCCGGATGGTCGATCGAAGAGATCCGTGGCGAACTGGCGGCGCGTCTGCGCCAGGCCAGCGCGACCTACGACGCCATTCTGCGCAAGCTGGAAGTCCTGTACGCCAAGGGCCTGCTGAATCTGGCGGTGGAACCCGAGGTTCACATGGAAGGCGCCAGCAACCTGGTGGGCTTGGACCTGCATCTTACAAAAGAGAAGATGCGGGAGCTGTTCCGGACGCTCGAAGAGAAGAAACGCGTGCTCGAACTGCTCGACCGGTTCCTGGAAAAACCAGCGGGCGAACTCGGTGTGCACGTCGGTCTGGGCGAAATGCATCCTTCGATGGGCGAGCTAAGCCTGATCGGGCTGCCGGTGACGCTGGACAGCGGTCTTTCCGCGGTGATCGCGGTGCTGGGGCCGATGCGCATGGATTATGTGCGGGTGATGTCCGCCGTGCAGCACGTCGGGCACGCCTTCCGCGAGGCATAAATCCCCAATTTCCGTCGAAAACTGACGGCTAATGTTAACCTGAAATCAGATGAGCGAACAGACAACAACCGAGGCGCAAGCGCCCGATCCAAGCGATCCGCAGAAGGAATTGGATCAACTGGCGGCTGAAAAGGCCGAGTTGCAGGACCGCCTTTTGCGCGCACAAGCAGAATTTCAAAATTTCAGAAAACGCACTGAGAAGGAGCGCGGCGAACTGTTCGAATTCGCGTCCATGGAGGCGGTTCGGGCGATGCTGCCCGTGCTCGACGACTTCGAACGGTCGTTGAAGGTGGAGTCCTCCGACAAGGAATACGTCAAGGGCATGGAATTGATTTACCAGCGGTTCTACGAGGGCCTGAAGAAATTGGGGCTGGAGCCGATTGTATCCCAGGGGCAGCCCTTCGACCCGCACGTTCACCACGCAGTGGATTCGGCGGAAACGGACGAAGTTCCGGCCGATACCGTGCTGGAGGAGTTCCAGCGCGGCTACAACTTTAAGGGCCGGATGCTGCGGCCGGCAATGGTGAAAGTGGCGGTTCATCCGCAGGCGAAATGAGTTCCGTGACCAGACGAGATTATTACGAAATCCTAGGTATTGAGCGCGAGGCCGACGACGGCTCGATCAAGACTGCGTACCGCAAACTGGCCATGCAGTATCACCCGGACCGAAATCCGGGCAGCCACGAGGCGGAAGAACGATTCAAGGAAGCGGCCGAGGCGTATAGCGTGCTGAGCGATCCGCAGAAGCGGGCCGCCTACAATCGCTTTGGGCATCAGGGCGTGCCGACGGCCGCAGGCAACGGCGGGTTCGACGCACAGGGATTCCCAGACCTGAGCGACATCCTCAGCGATATGTTCGGCTTCGGCGACGTCTTCGGACGCGCCGGAGGGCAGCAGAAGCGCTCCCGCCCGCAGCGCGGCGACGATGTCCGCTACGACCTTGAGATCGGCTTCGAAGACTCCATGCGCGGATTGTCGGTGGATATTCAGGTTCCGCGTTTGGAAGAATGCGGGCGCTGTCACGGCAAAGGCGCCGAACCGGACGACGGGCTCGTCACGTGTCCGATGTGCCGAGGGCGCGGCGAGGTGATTTACCAGCAGGCGTTCCTGTCGGTGCGGCGGACGTGTTCGCAGTGCGGCGGCCGCGGGCAGATCGTGCGGCGGCCCTGCAAGGAGTGCCGCGGCGACGGCTATCAGAAGCGGGAGCGCAAGCTGAAGGTGAATATCCCGGCGGGCGTCGACAACGGGACGCAGTTGCGGCTTTCGCAGGAAGGCCAGCCGGGCGCCAATGGCGGTCCTCCAGGCGATTTATACGTGGTGCTGAAGGTTGCCGAGCATCCGATTTTCGAGCGTCACGAAAGCGACCTGCATTGCACCGTGCCGATCAACATCGGACAGGCCGCGCTGGGCGCTTCAATCGATATTTTGACGTTTGACGGGGTGCAGACCATCAAGGTTCCGGAAGGGTCACAGGCCGGGAACCGGTTGAGGCTGAAGGGATTAGGCGTTCCGCACGTCAATTCCAGCGGCCGGGGAGATCTGTACGTGCATCTGGACGTGAAGATACCCACAAAGCTGACGCGGGAGCAGAGGAAATTGATGGAGCAGTTGCGGGATTCGCTGCCCGCCGAAAATGAGCCTCAAGAAAAGGGGCTTTTCGACAAGGTGAAAGATTACTTCATGTAGGCGCAGTTCATGCGGAGAGCATTGTTCATGCTCCCCGCAGGGTTGTTATTTGGTAACGACAGGCTTGGCTGCCGCGGCATCGAGAGCCGCGCGCAGAAGGCGGGTTTTCAGCCGCAAAGCAATCTTCTTCTTCCGGAGCCTGTTAAAACGGGCAGTGTCGCCGCAGGATTTTGACATCTAGGCCAAACTGACTTGTTCGGCCTGCAGCCCCTTGGGGCCCTGCTTCACGATAAACTGGACGCGAGCGCCCTCCTCAAGCGTGCGGTAACCCGTCGATTCGATTGCCGAGTAGTGCACGAACACATCTTCCCCGTTCTCGCGCGCGAGAAATCCATAGCCTTTTGCGGCGTTAAACCACTTGACCGTTCCGGTCTCTTTCATACTGACTGATCTCCTTAAATCATTAGCTATGGAAACAAAGGAAACATCGATTGATACGGGAGGCTGCAAACAGAATTTGAGCGGTGGGAATCAAAACGAAGTGCCAAGTTTTCAAAAGCTCTCTGCATGGTAGCACAAAAAAACGATTACAATGGCACCCATGTTCGGACTTATGAAACGGGCGGACCGTCTGGCTTACTGCGGCTGCTGCAAGACAATGGGTGCAATGTACGGGCAACGGTCGCGGCTGTTGTTGAATCACGACATGGTCTTTCTGGGCGAACTCTTGATGGCGCGGCGAGGCGAGCCGGAATGGGAAAAGGCGCACCGCTCGTTCAATTGTATGGCGATGCCGAAGAAAAACCCGCCGGAGTTGGAATATGCGGCCACCGTGGCGGTGGTGCTGGCGCATTTTCAGATCGGCGACCAGGCGGAGGATTCCGGGCGCTGGTGGTGGAGGCCGCTCCAGCGCCTCATCTCTCCCGCGTATCGGAAAGCGGCGGCGCGGCTGCGGGCATCGGGTTTCGCGCTGGATGAACTGACGGCTCTGCTTGAGAGCCAGCGTGCACGCGAGGCCCGAGCCTGGTCTTTGGAAGACGTCGCGGAGCCGACGGCCCGGGCGGCGGAAATGGTCTTTTCGCAGGGGGCACCGGAGTTGGGCTCGATTGGACGCAGATTTGGGACGCTCATCTATGTTCTGGATGCCTGGGAGGATCGGGCGAAGGATGCGAAATCTGGCGATTTCAACGCGTTGGCAGCATTTCCCGGAGTCGGCGGACGCGCGGAGATTCTCGCCCTGGTCGAGTCTCTGGAAAAGGACCTGCCCGCGGCGCTGGCGGCTCGTCTTCGATGGAATGTCGAGGAGAGGCTGGGGATGAGGCCTCGCCTGATGCACGGTGCGTGCCGGAAATCCGCGAAGGAGCGCTGGCGCGCCGCGGTGGAGTTCGCATGGGGTATGAAGGAGCGGGAGGGCGCGGGATTCTGGAAGGGCGCGGCGGTGCTCGCAACAGTCCCTTTGCTGGCGTTCTTTGCGCCGCATCAGGTCCGGTCGGCGGAGTCGTGGAAGCAATCTCTCGGGTTGGCGATGAATCTGATGGCGTTCGGAGCGATGATGGCGAACGTGCAGACGCCTGGGCCTCCAGTGGAGCCGGAAAAGAAGAAGGGCTTTTCGAACTGCTGTGGCAACTGCTGCGGTAATTCCTGCGATTGCGACTGCTGTTGCGATGGCTGCTGCGATTCCTGCGATTGCGGGTGACGCAGGCAGGCGGAGCCGCCTGCCCCACTAGCCGACGATTGTGACACTCTCAAAGCGTCACAATGCGCGGCCTCCGTGTGGACTGGGCGGCATCTAGCGAAGGGCTCCAGGGCTTACCTATCTCGCCCCATCTATTAGCCCTGCATTGACGCTCGCCCTTGAAAACTCCCCTGCAGGCGGCAATACGGGCTATCCGCTCAGCAGAGTTGTTTCTGATCGAAGAGTATGTTGAGAGTACCCAAAAAACACTTCGCCAAAGTCGCTAAGGGCGCAAAGGATAAGAACATATTGTTTCTTACCGTTCGGCAATCTTAGCCAGGGACTGCGGATAGCGGTCGCCTGAGGTCATCGAGGCTATGCGGTCCAACTCCGCCATATCTTCCGGCGTCAGGCGAACATCCAAAGCGCCGAGGTTGTCGTCCAGATACTCTCTGCGTTTTGTTCCGGGAATCGGCACAATGTCAGGCCCTTTGGCGAGAATCCATGCGAGCGCGATTTGCGCCGGGGTGGCTCCACGGCGTGCCGCGACGGTCTTCACGATGGCGACAAGCCTCTGGTTGGCCGCCAGATGTTCGTCGCTAAAACGGGGCAGATTGCGGCGGAAATCGTTCTCGCCGAAGACGGAACTGGACTGGAGCGCGCCGGTGAGATATCCGCGCCCCAGAGGGCTGAACGGTACCAGGCCGATGCCGAGTTCCCGCATCACGGGCAGGATCGATTCTTCGATGCCGCGCTCCCACAGCGAATACTCGCTCTGCACGGCGGTGATCGGATGAACCTGGTTCGCCCGCCGGAGCGTTTCTACGCCCACTTCAGAGAGTCCCAGGAAGCGAACCCTGCCCGCCTCCACCAACCGCTTCATCGCACCCACCGATTCCTCGATGGGAACCGCCGGGTCCTTGCGATGCAGGTAGTAAAGGTCGATCACGTCCACGCCCAATCGCCGCAGGGAGCCCTCCGCGGCGCGTCCGGCATTGGCGGGCGATCCATCCAGCTGCATCATGCCCGAGCCGATCACGAAGCCGAACTTGGTGGCGAGCACGACGCCCTCGCGCCGGCCTCGGATGGCCTTGCCCACCAGTTCCTCATTGGTGTACGGGCCGTAAATCTCCGCCGTATCGAGCATCGTGACGCCGCGGTCCAGCGCGCGATGAATGGTGGCGATGGATTCCGTTTCGTCGCCCCCGCCGTAACCATGGGTCATGCTCATGCAGCCGAGCCCAAGGGCGCCCACGGCAAGGCCCTGGCTTCCGATCTTCCGTGTTTCCATTCTTGAAGTGTATTACTTGCCTTCGAGCAAGAACGTCGGCGCGAGGCCGGTGAGCGTGGAGAAGCTCTGCGATCCGGCGATGCTCAGCCAGCTGGAGCAGCCCTGCACCTTCCCATAGAACGAGTGGGGGTGCACGTCCACCTGCATCTCCTTCATCATCAGGCTGCCATATTGCATCAGCGGGAAAACCATCTTCGCCGGCTCAACCAGTTCCTGCACCACGTAAGGCGTGCGCATCGCTTGACGCAGCGCTTTCTCCCAACCCAGGTCGTCGGTTTCCGAGCCGCGGAAGAAGTGCTGATCCGGCGCGTCGTCGTTCGGCTTCAGGATCAGCTTGGCGCGATGTTTCATCACAAAATCCGGAAGATCCACGGTGTGGCCGTGATGCGTGGTCTTAACCGCCTGAACCAGGCGGGTCCAGGGGATGTGCTCTTTGATCGCCTTTCGTTCGGCGGCGGGGAATTTCGCAGTCACTGCGTCGTCGGTGAGCAGATCGAAAATGGCGCGCTTGGCGCTGACTTCCGAGCGGAAGCTGTTCACCATGCAGACGGCGCGTTCTTTGTAAGCGCGCATCATAGGATGGGACAGATCGAAGCGGATCAGAAACTCCTGCAACCGGATGCGGCGGTACAGAATGTCGATGGTGAACTCGCCGTGGCGCAAAACGTTGTTGCGGTATTCAAGCTGCTCCGGCGTCACCACTTCGGCCGGATACCCTTCCCTGGCGAAGAACTCGGCCAGGAGCGCGAACTCGCCGGAGGCGCCGGAAAACGGCTGCTTCAGTTCGACAATGGCGATGCGGGGCTTTTTCTGCTTGCCCCCAAAATCCTTATAGGATTTAAGCAGCGCGTGCAACAGGTATTTCGTGCCGCCCAGTTTCTTCAGCTTGTATTTCTTGCGAAATTCCTTTACCGGAGGCGCTTCATAATACAGGTCGGCCAGAGCGTCACCGTAAAGGACGCCGGCAGGAGCGTCGGCATGATGATTGGCGAATTTCAACGTACCGTTGTGAAGAATCGTATCCAACTGACCGTCGACGCCCGCGTGCGGATAACCCGGGTCCACCTGCGCCAGCATTCGTTCGGCGGGAAGCAGCTGCAGCCGCGCGAGGAGTGACGGCGTCGACAACGCCATCTGTTCCACGCGCGCGATGGCCGAAGCGATGGTCTCTGAACTCTTCGCCAGCGCGGCGTAGTCGCGGGAACTCAGAAAATGGGGGCGCAGTACAGGAGAAATGGCGCCTCCGCCGAGTCTGGCCGCCTTTAACTGCTCGTGCAGTGCGCGCGCCCACCCGAGGTCAATATAAGGGCCGCTCTCAATTAACTTGTGATAACGGGCAATCGCCTCGCCGACCTGAGTCATGTGTCTTATCGGTTAGTATCGCATGGCGAACAGCGACTTGAAAAGACAAAGGGGGCGCTAAATCTGGTCTATCTTATTGAAAGATAGTCACTTAGGAAAAATAATGAAATCTTTACCGCTGATTCTGCTTTAACACCTTTTTCCTCAATCGGATGGAGACAGGGGTCACTTCCACCAGTTCGTCCTCCCGGATGAACTCGATGGCCTGTTCCAGGTTCAGCAGGCGCGGAGGAACCAGCCGGATGGCCTCGTCGGCGCTGGAGGCCCGCATGTTGGTGAGCTTCTTTTCTTTCACGATATTGACATCAAGATCGGTGTCGCGCGCATTTTCGCCAACAATCATTCCTTCATAGACTTCGGTGCCGGGCGAGACGAACATGTCGCCGCGCTCCTGAAGGTTGAACAGAGCGTACCCGGTGGTTCTGCCCGCACGGTCGGCGATCAGCGAACCGGTGGGCCGCGAGGGGATATCGCCCTGCCATTCGATGTAGCCATGGAAGAGCGAGTTCATGATCGCAGTGCCCTTGGTGTCCGTGAGCATTTCGCTGCGCAGCCCGATCAGGCCTCGCGAGGGGATCACGAATTCCAGGCGCACGCGCCCCGAACCGTTGTTGATCATCTTCTCCATCTTGCCCTTGCGCGAGCCGAGCTTTTCAATCACCACGCCAACGAAACTTTCCGGGCAATCGATGACAAGAAGCTCCACCGGCTCGCTGACGACGCCATCGATCTTCTTGGTCAGAATTTCCGGCTTGCCCACGGAAAGCTCATAGCCTTCGCGCCGCATCATTTCGATTAAAATCGCCAACTGCAGCTCGCCGCGGCCCATTACTTTGAATGCGTCCGGGCCGCCGGCCTCTTCCACCTTGATGGAAACATTGGTAAGCAGCTCTTTGTCCAGCCTGTCGCGAATATTGCGCGAGGTGACGAACTGCCCTTCGCGCCCCGAAAACGGCGAGGTATTGATGGCGATCGTCATGGCGATGGTCGGCTCGTCGATCTGGATATGGGGCAGCGGCTGAGGCGTCTCCGCGCTGGTCACCGTTTCGCCAATGGTGATCCCTTCGACACCGGCGATCGCCAGAATGTCTCCCGTGCGGCCGATGGTTTCATCGACGCGCTTCAGTCCCTCGAACGAATAAAGCTTGGTGATCTTCGTCTTGTGGAACGAACCATCCAGCTTGGCGATGGCCACTTCATCGTTGATTTTCAGCGTGCCGTTGAACACGCGTCCAATCGCCAGACGGCCCAGGTAATCGCTGTAATCGAGGTTCGCCACCAGCAACTGCAGGACGTTGTCGGGATAACCGCTCGGCGGGGGAATGTGTTTGAGAATCGTCTCGAACAGAGGCTGGAGCGTTTCCGGTTCGCCTTCCGCGTCGGGTTTGGATGGATCTGTGCGCGCGATGCCGAGTTTCCCGTTGGTGTAGATCACGGGAAAGCCGAGCTGATCTTCATTCGCGCCCAGATCGATGAACAGATCGTAGACTTCGTTCAGGACTTCCTGAATGCGGGCGTCGGGGCGATCGATCTTGTTGATCACGACGATCGGAGGCAGGCCGGCTTCGAGCGACTTCATCAGCACGTAGCGCGTCTGCGGCAGTGGGCCTTCACTCGCGTCGACCAACAGAATCACGCCGTCGACGATCTTCAGCGCGCGTTCCACTTCTCCGCCGAAATCGCTGTGCCCGGGCGTGTCGACAATGTTGATCTTGATGTCGTGATAGCGGACGCCGGTGGCCTTGGCAAGGATGGTGATGCCTCGTTCGCGCTCAAGGTCGTTGGAGTCCATGACGCGCTCGGCGACCTCTTCATTCTTGCGGAAAATGCCGCTCTGGCGAAGCATGGCGTCAACCAGCGTGGTCTTTCCGTGATCGACGTGCGCGATGATGGCGACGTTGCGGATAGTTGTATTCTTGACGTGTTGAATTTCTGAGGATTGCATTCGGGTGTTATCTTTAAAAGCGTGTGAGCGCGCAAGCGCAACGCGCTTTTCCATTTTCTCATGTCTGACGCTCCAAGTGATTCCGCCGAAATCGTTCCTCACTCGGCGCTGCCTTCGGTGGTGATCGTCGGCCGCCCGAATGTGGGCAAATCGACGCTGTTTAACGCCATTTTGCGCCAAAGGCGGTCGATTGTCGGCGACGAGCCCGGCATTACGCGGGACCGAATCGCCGGCGCGGGCAGCTACCGCGGGCGGCCGTTTGAGTTAGTCGACACGGGCGGCATCATCACCGATGATGCGGAAATGATCCCGCGCGAGATCCTGAAACAGGCTCGTGTAGCACTGGAAGACGCCGCGCAGGTGATCTTTTTGATTGATGGGCGCACCGAAATCACAGGCGCGGATCGCGATCTGGCCAAGATGCTACGCAAGCTCGGCAAGCCGGTGACGCTGGCGGTGAATAAAATTGACAGCCAGAAGCGCGAATCGCTGGCGCACGAATTTTACTCGCTTGGCTTTGAGCATCTGTTCGCGGTCTCCGCCGAGCATCATATCGGCCTGGACGATCTTCTGGAACACATTACCAAGGATTTCCCGGTGGACGTCGCGCGTGCGACGAAACCGGAACATCCGGTGAAGGAATCCACCGCGGCCGAGCACGCCAAGGAATCACCCCGCATCAAGGTTGCGATTATCGGCCGCCCGAACGTCGGAAAATCGACCTTACTAAACGCGCTTACGGGAATGGAACGGGCCATCGTTTCGCCGATCGCCGGCACTACTCGCGACGCGGTGGATGAAATCATGGTCGAAAACGGGACCGAGTACGTCTTTATCGATACGGCGGGTATCCGCCGTAAGGGCAAGACGAAGCTGATGGCGGAAAAGCTCAGCGTCGTGATGGCGCGCCGCCATCTGCGCATGTGCAACGTCGCCTTGTTCGTGATCGACGCGAGCGAGGGGCCGCTGGCGCTGGACACGACGATCGCCGGCTACGCGCATGAGGAAGGCCGCGCGGTGGTGGTCGCCGTGAACAAATGGGACGTGGCGAAGGAGCACAGCAAGCGCAAATTCCTCGAGGATTTTCACGACCGCTTCAAATTTCTGGACTACGCGTCCATCGCTTTCATTTCCGCGCAGAAAAAGCAGGGCACCCGGGCGCTGTTCACGTTGATCAAGAAAGCCTACGAATCGGCCAACAAACACATCAGCACCGGCGCGCTAAATCGTTTCGTCGCGGAGATGCCTTGGGAGTTCCACCAGAAGATTTACTACATCACCCAAGGCAGTGTACGTCCGCCGACGTTTATCGTATTCACCGATAAAGCGGGAGAGATGCATTTTTCCGCAGAGCGGTACTTGATGAACCGCCTGCGGGAGAAGTTCGGCTTTGAGGGCACGCCGATCGTGATCAAGACGAAGCGGCGATAGCGACTGGCCCTGTTGTTTATGATGAAGGCGTGATCGGCCGCCGGACATTTCTCCTGACTCCCCTGGCTCTGGCGCGAGCGGCGGACCAAGCCTCGAATCTCGTCCTGATCACGGCAAGCGGCTGGCGAGGGCAGGCCGTGCCGTGGGCGGAGGATCCTGACCTGGTGGCGCCCAATCTGAAGAAATTCGGCGAACAAAGCGTGGTCGTTGCGCGCGCCTATTGCTGCTCACCTAAACCGGAACTGGCGCAGACGGCGCTCGCCACGTCCAGGTTTCCCCATGCAGCCAATCTGCATGATCAGGCACTGGGCGGCCTCCAAACTCGACCGCTCGACGGCGCCTTCAAGAAGACGCCTTTTGCGGTGCGGATTTCGTTGGCGAGCCGCGGAGGACCCGGCCTCGGGCCGGTGCATTTGCGCGGCAATGTTCCTTCGCAGAACGAGCCCCATGCGCGAGCAACCCTGGCGAATTTCTACGGCGCGCGCAAGAACGACGACGCCATGCTGGGAGAGATTCTCGCGACGCTCGACAAACTGAATCTGGCGCGCGATACGATTGTCTGCTTCACTTCCGATTGCGGCCAGCAGCTCGGCTCGCACGGCATCGATGGAGGGGAGGTTCCCTACGAGGAATCCGTCCGCATTCCTTTGGCCATCCGCTACCCGCGCAAACTGGAACCTGGCATGCGGGACCTGGCGTCGCAGATCGACATTCTCCCGACGCTACTGGCGCTCCAAGGCGTGGAAATTCCAGATAAGGCGCAGGGAGTAGACCTGTTCGGCAAGTCGCCGCGCGAGGTTGTTTTCGCCGAGGGGAAGCTCGGCGAGGCGGAGGAGTGGCGCATGCTCCTGCGCGGGTACGACAAAGTCATCGCCACGCCGAAGGGCGATATTACAAGCCTGTTCAATCTGGCCGATGATCCCTTGGAAATGACGGATCTGGTTCATGATCCGGCGCAGAAGCTTATGCTGGCATCACTAAAGGCGGAGCTGCTGGCGCAGATGAAGAAGCTCTACGACGGCATGGATCCATCGGGCCTCAGAAGGCGCTAGCCTGTTGGAATGCGCCTGCTTCTCGCCGCGGTTCTTGCCGCCGTCGCCTCCGCCGCGCCTCTGCGCTTCGAAATTACGCTGGATTCCTCCATCGCGCCCAATGGATCATCCGGACGCCTGCTAGTTTTTCTCGCCGACGCGAAGAAGCCTCGCGAAGTACTCGGAGGCGGTTTCGTGCCGGGCGAAACATGGATCGCGGCGAGGGAGATCGAATACCTCGGCCCCGGCGCGACCATTGTCTTCGACCCTGACGAGATCGCGTATCCGAAGCCGTTCTCGCAGGCACCGTCGGGCGACTACGAGTTTATGGCGCTCATTGACCCCGATCACACTTACGCGCGCAGCGGCCAGGATGGAGGTGATTTGTATAGCGCCGTCGTCACCGTGCAAGGGATCAATCCGGCGGACGCGGCGCCCGTCAAGCTGACGATCAGCAAAGTGACGCCCACGCGGCCCAAGCTCGCCGATACCGAAAACATCAAGCTGGTGGAGTTTGTGAGCCCCATGCTGAGCAAGTTCTGGGGCCGGCCGATCACCATGCGCGCGGGGGTGGTGTTGCCGCCTGATTACGCTACGGGCACAAAACAGTATCCAAGTGTGTACAACGTGCACGGATTTGGAGGCGATCACACCGGCGCGTGGCGCAGCGGACCGGGCATCGTGAAAGACATCGCCGAGGGCCGCCGGTTTCCCATGGTCCATGTGTTTCTCGATGGCTCGTTCGCCACCGGGCATCACGTGTTCGCGGATTCAGTGAACAACGGGCCCTGGGGCAAGGCTCTCACGGAGGAATTTGTTCCGTATCTGGAGCAAAGGTTCCGCCTGATTCCGAAGACCTCGGCGCGATTCCTCACCGGCCACTCCTCGGGCGGCTGGAGCACGCTGTGGCTGGAGGTGAATTATCCCGACGTGTTCGGAGGAACGTGGTCGACGTCACCCGATCCCATCGACCTGCATAGCTTCACGGGCGTCGACGTGACGCCGGGCTCCACGCAAAACGTGTATAAAAACAAGATCGGAGCGCTGCTGAATCTGGTCCGCATGAACGGGAAAGAGATCGCCAGCTTTGAGCAATTCGCGCGAGCCGAGCAGGTGCAGGGCGAATACGGCGGCCAAATCGCGTCATTCGAATGGGTCTGGAGCCCGAAGGGGCCTGATGGGCGTCCGGTAAAAATGTTCAATCGCGAAACGGGCGAGCAAGACCCGGAAATTCAGCGCGCTTGGGAGAAGTATGACATCCACAAGATCGTCGAGGGGAACTGGCCCACTCTGGGGCCCAAGCTGCTAGGCAAACTGCATCTGGTGGTGGGCTCCGAGGATACGTTCCATCTGGAAGAAGCCGCGATCATGTTCTGCGGATTTCTCAAGTCGAAGGGGCGCGAGGATGTCTGCGAAGTGGTCCCGGGGCGCGACCACATGAATCTGTATCGGAAGTACACGACATATCCCGACGGATTGTCGATCCGGATCGACCACGAGATGCAGGCGTCGTTTGAGAAGACGAACAGACAGGTGTCGAGATGAGTCTCGACACGGCACGCACGAGTGCGTGCGCCACCTCTGAGAAGCTAAATTTCCACAAGCCTCCAAATTGCAAATAAGTCGCACTGCGCGTGGTGTTCTTCGGGATTTCGTTCACGCAGTGTTCTACGGACTTCGGAGGCTCGACCGAAATCAGCCAAGAGTCCGTATTGGTTCAGTTCGCCATTCGAGAACGATTCGGGAAAACCCCCGCAATTCGTGAGCGCGCTGATCCCGGACTCCTCGCCGATGAGGTCGTAACCGAGGAAGACGAACCCGCGCGCGGGTGCCTCGTTCACGTGACTGTCGGCGTTTTGGTATACGCCCAGGACGTTTCGCCGCTCCCTATCACCGATTTTGGCCAGCAGGTAATCCAGGTCCTTGAACCAGTTGATGGTCGAGATGCCGCGATGGAGGAACTCAGCGTCCGCATGCGCCCAGTCTTCGTTGTCGAACGGACCGATCAGGCTCGGGCAGAGGAGGCCATCGAGGCTAACCAGCTCGGTTAGGTCCGGAATCTCGGCAAATTCGGCGTATTCCAGCCATTTGTTCCCATCGGATGGGTCAAAGCGTTCGGTAGCCGTAAATAGCGGTCTCACGGCCGCTCGAATTTGTTCCCGCGCACGACTTCGGCGACCTCGATGCGATACTCGCTGTACCACTTCGCGCGGCCCTGGTTCTGCGCGATGCGGTGCCGGGGATGGCTGCGCCAGGCGGCCATGGTTTCCTGGTCCTGCCAATAGACCAAGGACACGCGCTCGCCGTCGTCGGCCTTGAAGGACTTAAATTCGACGAACCCGGGCATCTCCTTTGCCGTGGCGAGCATCTCCGCGGCCATCTCGGAATAATCGGCGCCGGCTTCGGCGCTCAGGCGGGAGCGGAATACGACGACGACCATGCTCTATTATGCCGCTTTCGCCTGGGCCGCCGCGTCGCGCCGCGTCATGTCCTTGGCGATGGTCCGCGAGCCCATAAAGAGAACCAGCCCCAACAGCGCGCTCATCACCGGCACCGCCAGCATGGCCTGCTGCAGCCCAATGGCTCGCGCCGCATCGGTGATGGTCGCCGATCCGGCCAATTGCGCTGCCTGCCGCGCGAAATGATCGCTCAAGCGCCCCGTCAGCAGCGGTCCGAACGATGCGCCGCACAGATACATGGCCATGAAGTAAAGGGCCATGGTAGCTCCTCGCTGCGCCGGTGCAACGATGTCCTGAATCGAGGAATAGACCAGGCCGTAGTAGCTGTTTAGCGTCCCATAGGCCACGGTCCAGAGCGCCACGGCGGCGATCAGGGCGCCCTTGGGCTGCATCGCCCCGAAGTACGCGAACGGCGCGCCGGCCAAAGAGATCAGCGCCGCGGCCACCAGGCGGCCGTTTTTTCGCTTATGGATGATCCGGTCGCCGATCCAGCCCGCGGTCAGGCCGCCGAGAACGCCCCCCGTGATGTACAGAATCCCCGTGGCGATTCCGGCCGGGCCGACTTTCAGCCCATGGATGCGCCCCAGCAGGGCGGGCATGAAGGTCCCTACCGCGTACATGTTGAAATTCACCAGCGCGCCGGAAGCGATGATCCACCACAACGTCGGGATGCGCAGCACGCTGAACATCGACGCGGAAGAACTCCCGTGCGCGTGGCCTTCAGAGGCTCCACGGGCCGGCTCATGAAGCGTCGCCAGGACGGGCAAGAGAAGAAACGCGGGTAGGGCGGCGATCACCATCGCCGTCCGCCATCCATACGCTTGCGCGATGGGTCCGCTGAAGAAATAGCTCAAGGCGCCGCCCACCGGCACGCCGAGCATGAACAGAGCCAGCGCGCGGGCGCGCTTGGTCGGCGGCACCAGATCGCCGATCCAACTGGTTCCCGCGGGAGCGCACGCCGCCTCGCCGACGCCCACGCCGAGCCTTGACACCATGAGCCCGCCGTAGCTGGTTACCACCGCCGCGAGGGCCGTCAGGAGGCCCCAGATCGCCATGCCTCCGGCGAGCAGCCGTTTGCGGCTCCAAACGTCGGCCACGCGGCCCAGCGGCACGCCTATGATGGCGTAAAGAATCGTGAAGGCGGTGCCCAGCAGCCCCACCTGCGTGTCGGTGAGGTGGAACTCTTTGCGCATCGGTTCCACTAACGCGCCGGCGACGTTGCGGTCATAGAAGTTCAGAATGTTGATGAGAAACAGAACGACGATGGCAAACGCGGCGCCTCTGGGCATAGGAGCGCCAGCTTATCACATTATTCAGGGCGTTTATTCGCTGCGTAGTGCCAGCGTTGGGTCGACTTTCGAGGCTCGCCAGGCGGGCAGCCACGAAGCGAGCAGCATGACCGCGGCCAGAATCACCGGGACGCCGAGGAAGATCGCGGGGTCGTGCGGGCTCACGCCGATCACGAATCCGGAAATCGCGCGGCTCGCGAAGAACGCGATGGTCAGGCCGGCAACAAGCCCGACAACGGTAAATGCCAGGCCCTGCGAGAGGATCATGCGCAGCACGTCGCCCGGGCGCGCGCCGATCGCCATGCGGATGCCGATTTCGCGCGTCCTGCGGCTGACCGCGTACGCGACGACTCCGTAGAGCCCGATGACCGACAGAAGCAGACCCATGAGCCCGGCGGTTGTGACCAGCTGCATCGTGAGGCGCGGTCCCAGCATCGCCTTGGCATCGTAAAACGCTTCCATGGACCGCACGCTGAACACCGGCATGTCCGGATCGATCTTGCGCACCACATCGCGAATCGCGGCGGACAGCGCGGGAGGATCGCCCTTCGTGTGAACATGCAGCGTGACGTGGTTGCCGTAGTCCTGCGTGAACGGCATCCAGAGGAATGGCGTCGGAGGTTCTGCCCAATAGAGATACGTTCCCGTCTTCGCGATGCCAACGACCTGCACCAGCGGACCCGTGGCGCTATCGAGCCGAAACTGGGCGCCGAGCGCGTCGCGATTCGGGAAGAACTTCTGCGCGGCCGCTTCGTTCAGGATCACCACGCGAGGCGAGGTCGCCGTGTCGCGGGCGTCGAAGGCGCGGCCGCGGACAAGCTTCGACTCCATGGTCGCAAAGTAATGATCGTCGACAATGTTCGCGAACGAGTAAGGCTTCTCCTGACCGACGCGAGGCTGGTAACCGTCGACGGCCACTCCTCGCGTAAACACGTTGCTGCCGAACGGAAAATTGTCCGCGAGCGAGGCGTCTACGACGCCCGGCAGCGTGCGGACGTTTTCAATCAGTGTCTTGTAGAATGCGCGCGATTTTGTTTCGTCGTAACGGATGAGGCTCGCGTCGAAGGAAACCAGCAAAGTATGATCCACGCGGAAGCCGGGATTCATTTTGCGCGCCTCGCCGAAGCCGCGAACGAACATGGCGGAAGCGACCAGCAGCACAACGGACAGGGCCAATTGTACGATCACCAGGACGTTTCGTCCGGCAAGCCTGCCGCCCCAGAATCCAGGCTTGGCCGGACCCTGATCGCTGGCCTTCATCGTTGTGCCCAACTCCATGCGCGTGGCGCGGAGCGCCGGTACCAGGCCAAAAACAATTCCAGTGACGGCCGCAAGCCCGAGGCCGAAAATCAGCAGACGCGTGTCCATGCGGATGCCCAGGTCGATGGGAAAATCGAGAGGCAGCTTGATGGACTGCAGAAATCGCACGCCTCCATAGCCCAGCGCGACGCCCGCCACTCCTCCAAGCGCAGCTAACACCATGCTCTCCGTCAAAAGTTGACGCACCAGCGCGCCACGGCCCGCGCCGATCGCCATGCGAATCGCGATCTCCTTAACCCGAGCCGTGCCGCGCGCCAGCAGCAGATTCGCGACGTTGGCGCACGCGATCAACAGGACCATTCCCGTGATCCCCATCAGAGTAACACCGAGTATCACGTCTATGGAATCCTGTTCATAGCGATCGCGCTCATACGTGAGTACCGTCATCGTGCGGTCGCGATTCGTTTCCGGATACTGCGTCTCAACCGCATGGGCGATGGCCGTTGCTTCCGCCTGAGCGGTCTTGATGTTTGCTCCGGGCTTCAGGCGCGCGAACACCCGAATGGGCTTCAGCTTGCGCGACGTGAGAAAGTTCGGCTCCACGATCATCGGCGCGGCCTGTTTGTAGCAATGGATCGGCACGTAGATGTCGGGCTGAACGTAGGCCTCCGGTCCGGTGAAATCGGCCGAGGCGACGCCGATGACGGTAAACACTGCCCCGTTCAGCCGGAGCGTCCGCCCGGCGACGTTCGGATCCGAATGAAAAAACTCTTCCCACAAGGAGTGGCTGATGACCACAATAAGTTGGTCCTGGTTCTCCACCCGGTCTTCGTCCTCGCGGAAGCCACGGCCTATCGGTGTCTCGATTCCGAGGCCGGAAAAGAAATTCCCGCTGACCATATAGCCGAGCGTCATCTTCGGCAGAGCCTCGCGGGTGGCGCTGATGCCGGCCGGGAAAGAGGAGAACGCGGCGACGCTCTCGAGCGTCTTGGAGCGGTCGCGCAAATCCGCGTAATCGGGGTAGGAAACCTGATCGAGTCTCGCGCCCGGGGAAGTGGCGTGGACGGCGATGATAGACCCCGGGTTCTTGACCGGAAGCGGACGCAGCACCAGCGCGTCCACAAAGCTGAACATCGCGGTGTTGGCGCCGATGCCGAGCGAGATCGACAGGATCGCGATCAGCGTAAATCCCGGGCTCTTCCAAAGAGTCCGGAGCGCGTAGCGAAGGTCTCCTAGAAGGGTGCGCATAAGGGTTCTTACGCGCACTGCCCGGATAAAGTTCCCCGACTAAAGGTTTCCGCGGAGGGCCTGTTCGCGCTCGATAGCCTCAAACAGAGCCTTGAAATTGCCCTTGCCGAAGCTTCGGCTGCCTTTGCGCTGGATTACTTCATAGAACAGCGTGGGTCGGTCCTCCACCGGACGGGTGAAGATCTGCAGCATGTAGCCTTCATCGTCGCGGTCGACAAGGATGCCCAACTCCTCCAGCCGATCGAGCGGCTCGTCGATCTCGCCTACGCGTGCCGTCAATTCGCGATAGTAGGAGCTGGGGACTTTCAGGAACTCGACGCCCTGATGGCGCAACTGCGTCACCGTTTCGACGATATTTCCCGTGCCCATGGCGATGTGCTGCACGCCGGGGCCGCCGTAAAACTCCAGGAACTCCTCGATCTGCGACTTCTTGCGGCCCTCGGCCGGCTCGTTGATCGGGAACTTGATTCGGCCGTTGCCATTGGACATGACTTTGGACATCAGAGCCGAATATTCGGTGGAAATGTCTTTGTCGTCGAACGTCTGGTACAGCTTGAAGCCCATCACATCTTCGTAGAAACGCACCCAGGCGTTCATCTGGTTCCAGCCGACGTTGCCCACCATGTGGTCGATGTACTTCAATCCGGTGGGCCGGCAGACGGTGTCCGGGGTGTTGATCACGATAAAACCGGGCAGGAACGATCCCTTGTAATTACGCCGCTCGACGAAGGTGTGAACGGTGTCTCCGTAGGCGGCGATGGACGCCATCCGCACTTCACCCGCGTCATCGCGAACGCTGAACGGCTCCCGCACAGGACGGGCACCTCGCTTCGTCGTCTCCCGGAATGCCGCATCTGCGTCATCGACGGCCAGCGCGATATCGTGAACGCCATCGCCGTGCCGGTGAACCTGATCGGCGATGGGATGGTCGGGGCGCAGAGCAGTGGTCAGTACAAAACGGATCTGGCCCTGCTCCAGAAGGTAGGAAGCGCGGTCGCGCACACCGGTTTCCGGCCCGCAATACCCGGTGAGGCGCATGCCGAAGGCCGAGCGGTAATAATGCGCGGCCTGTCGGGCGTTGCCGACATAAAACTCGACGAAATCCGTGCCGTTCAGAGGCAGAAAGTCTTTACTCGCTGGTGGCTGCTGGCTCCTGGCTTGTTCTAACGCCGGCATACTCCCTCCTTGCAATACAGTCCTTCCATCGCGTCTAGGAACATGCGATTGTCCTCGTCGGTTCCCGTGGAGATACGAACGCAGTGCGGCAACCCGAATGCGCTCAAGGGCCGCACAATCACGCCGTGGCGGAGTAGTTCCTCGGTGAGCCACCTCACCTCGTCCGCGCTTTCGAGCGGCAGCATCACGAAGTTCGCCTTCGACGAAACCACATCCAGCCCCATTTGCCGGAGCGAGTCGGTGATCAGCCGCAGCCCGCGCGCATTCAGCTCCAGGGATCGATGCACGAACTCTTTGTCGCCGAGCGCGGCCATGGCAGCCTGTTGCGCCGGCTCGCTGGGCTCGAACGGCAGCTTCACTTTGAGGAGGTTCCTGATCAACTCCTCATGCGCGAATCCATAGCCGACGCGCAGCCCGGCAAGGCCGTAAATCTTCGAGAACGTCCTGAGTGTGATGACGTTATCGTAGCGGTAGTGCATCGAATCGGGATAGCGCGGGGTGTCCTTGGCGTATTCAAAGTACGCCTCGTCGAGAATGATCAGCACCCGCTCCGGTACGTGCTTGTAGAAGTCGTCAAACTCGGTCTTGGAAAAAATGGTCCCGGTGGGATTGTTCGGATTCGCCAGATAAATGATCTTGGTCTTATCCGTAATCTCTGCAGCCAGGGCCTTCAGGTCGTACTGCCAGTCGCGATAGGGAACGGTGCGGTAGGCCACTCCGCGGGAGCGCGCCAGCACCCGAAAGCCGATAAAGGCAGCCTCGGTGGTCAGCACCTCGTCGTCGTCGCACAGGAAGGCTCGGATGATGCCGGACATGATGCTGTCCGACCCACTGCCCGCGATCACGTTTTCGATCTTGAGATCGAACTCCCCGGCGAGGCGCTCGCGCAGATCGAGGCCGCCGTTGGGGTAGAAATTTAGCTTGCCCAGGCTGTCCTCAATCGCCGTTAGAGCCATTGGCGACGGGCCCAGAGGATTCTCGTTCGACGCGAGTTTGGCGATCCGCGTAAGCCCATACGTCCGGCGCACTTCATCGATGCCGCGCCCGGGCTCGTAGGGGCGCAGATTTTCGATGTAGGGAGGGACGAGGGGCATCAAGGTCATAATAACACCACGTTCGGGTGGTTGTTACTCGCCGGCTGCGTCATGGCAGTCTGGGACGCCAGAAGGATGGATGCTGGGTTCCATGGAAGTGCCGGAGGTGTTCATAATCTTCGCGCTGTTTAAAGGGCAGGTGTTCGGGGAATCTTGGCTTACGCCAGGGGCTGCACTCGCTCCAGACAGCCCCGTCCGTCAGGGCGGGGGCTCTAAAATGCAACCTTCAACGAAAATTGCACCGACCTCGCCGGCAGCTGATTCGTGACGCCCAACAGCGGCGCGCCGAACCCTGCGCCGGGCGTCGCTCCGTTGCCGTAGGTGCCGCTATAGCCGACGAAATTGGGGTGATTCAGAACGTTAAAGGACTCGACACGGAGGTTCAGGCGGACCCGCTCGCCGAGCGCGAACGCGCGTTCCAAGAATGGCGAAATATCGTAAATCGGATTGCCGCGGCCGATATTTCGCCCAACAACCACGCCGTTGATCACCGGGCGATCCGTGGTCGCGCCGGTGTCGCCGCTGTTCACGGTTCCGGTGGTGTAGTTATAAGGCAGCCCCGAGGCGAAGGTCGCGACGCCTCCGAAGTTGATTTTGAATGGCAGGCTGTAAACGCCGCTCAGCACGAAGCGATTCCGCTGATCGAAAATTGCGTTGCCCCTTTCCTCCTTGCCGGTGAAGTTCGGGTCATTCGGGTTTTGGCTGGGAATGTCGGGGTCGACGTTGTCGATTGTGTGCGACCAGGTGTAGCTGGCCAGCATGGAAAGACGGTTGCCGAAGCGGTGCGTGAGGTTCACATCGAGCGCATTATAGTAGACGTAGCCGTTGTTGACGTCGCTCTGGATTACCGAATAAGGCGGCTGCGGATTCGTTGCCGCCGTGGTGCTGCAGGTCGTGTGATTCTGCGCATACCACCATATCCAATAAGGCCGCGTGCAATTGGCCGCCTGCGCAGTGCGGATCTGGTTCTGCGCGGTCCGTATGAACGGCGACGGAGGATCGACGTCCAGAGGCCGGTTGATTCTCGTCGTGTGCGAGCCGACGTAATCGACGCGTAAAACCCAGTGGTGCGCGACTTCTCTTTCGACCCCGAACGTCCACTGCTCCGAATACGGATTCCACAGCCCGTTCTGATAGCCGATCAGCGTGCTTGTGGGAAAGAACTGATTCAAATACGCGCTCTCCCCGGGGCGGACATATAGGCTCCGCAGAGGCACCGGCGCGCCGGCGGGGAACGCGGGGAGCGGCGCCGCGCTGACGCTGGGCGGAAAACCGATCTGGCCAGGCGTCGCGGTGTAGTTGAAGACGCCGGTCGGCCCAGTAAGCGCGTAGTTCGCCTCGGAATTATCGACGATCTGCGAATAATAAATGCCGAAGCTGCCGCGGATTACCGTGCCATTCGCGTTATACGCGAAACCGGCGCGCGGGGCGAAGTCCTTGTTTGAATCGGTGAAGGTCTGGCGCTCGTAGCGCAGCCCGAGGTTGATGGTCAGGTTCGGACGAATGCGCCAGTCGTCTTGGACGAACAGGGACCACAGCCAGTCGTTCACGGTGTACGACGCGTTGCCGTAGCTCTGCGTGTAGCTCTTCACGTTGGCGATATTGTTCAGGTACGCGGGGCTCTCGCATACCGCAACCGGCTGCGTGCAGGTGTTGTAGATGAACTGGCCGAGGTAGATCGGGCCGCCGAATTCCTTGCTGTTGCCTCCCGTGTGCGCCAGGATGCCGTCGCCACCGAACTTCACCTGGTGATGCCCCCAGACGCCGGAAAGCGTGTCGCCCATCTCATACTGCCGGTTCATCAGCAGCGCCGATTGCGAGGTGCCGGTAGTGAAGGTTCCTCCACTGGAAATGGGGACCTGATACTGCGTTCCATAGACCGCCGGGTCGAACTCGGTGATGGGCGACGCCAACTGGAACTGCAAGCGCAGATTGTTGACCAGCGTCGGACTCAGCACCATAGTTTCGCCAAGCTCGTTCGCATACGTGCGGCGATGGAAGATGCGCTGGACCGTGGGCAGGCTGTTGCCGCCGACGATACCGTTCGGATTCGTGTCGGTGAACATGTCCGCGTCGAAGCGGTAAAACAGGTTGTTCCTCTCGTTGATCTGGTGATCCAGGCGCATGTACGCAAGCCAGCCGTGATAGGCGCCCTCGAACACCCCGGGAGCGAGCGGAGAAATGATCGGCGAGCCTTTAGTCTCGCGGCTGTTCTCGCCGGCGACCAAAAAGTGCGTCTTCGCGCCGATTGGGCCGGAAAACGAGAGCGCGCTTTGGCCCAGCGAATCGTTGATGATGTCATTGCCGCTCGCGCCAGTGGCCGCAGTGAAACCGGAAAGCGCAGCCGAAGTGGCCGAGGGGCGCCACAGTTCCAGAAAATCGCCGTGATATCGCTCGCCGCCGGACTTCGTGATGATATTCACAGCGCTACCGGTGCTGGCGCCGTACTCGGCGGAAAACCCGTTGTTGAGGATAGTCATCTCCTCGACGGCCGATAGCGGCAAGTTCGTGAACAGCGTCTGGCGGCCCCAACTGTCGTTGCCCGTTGCGCCGTCGATTTCGAACCAGGCCTGGCGGCGTCCCGCGCCGTTGGTGGTGAACAGGTTTTGGTTCATGAACACATCGCCCTGATTGATCGCCTGGCGATTGGCCGCATCGAGCAGGGGCAGGTAGGTGATCCTCCGAGTGAGCAGAGGAGTCTCCTCCATCAGCTCGGCGCCCAGGCGGTTCCCTAACTGCGGACCATCCGTTCGCACCTCGCCCACTACCCCTGTCACGGTGACCTGCGTCTGCCCGCCTGCTGCGTTGAGTTGCAGATCGACCTCGGCCGTGGTTTCCCCGGCAAGTGTAATACTCGCCGGCTTCATCTCCGCGAAGCCTTGCTTGGCGGAGACCACGTTATACGCGCCGACGGGCAGCCCGGAGACGGAGTACCCACCGGAATCATCGGTTTGCGTGGTGCGCTTTAGTCCCGTGAGCGCGCTGGTGACCGTGACCTGCACGCCAGGCACGGCGGCGCGGGTTTGATCGACCACGCGCCCTCGAACAGTCGCGGTGTCAGGAGTTTGCGCGGCGAGGAAGGCAGCAAAACAAGCGAATGCGAGCCAGCGAGACATGTCCTCTGTAGGCTACAAGAAGACGTCATCTACTACCAGTGATCGTAGTTCAGTCGAGCAACCGCTCGAGCAAACCGTGAACGGCGTGCAGGGCAGTGGGATTGACCGCCGCCAAAGCAATCGCCAGCGCGGCAGCGCAGGCCGCGATCGCAGCGCCGCCAAGATGCTCCTCAACGGGTGCCCCGACATTCAGCAGCCGGTCGACGCGCACGCTCAAGTCCTCATCCGAATTGATGAGCGTTGCCACCAGCGAAGGAGCCTCCGTTTGCATGCGAGCCACGCGCACGAGAGCCTCTGCCAGCGCCAGCGCGCGGCTCGGATCGCCACCGGCCGCCTGTTCGTCGGCGGCCCATTCCGCGCAGCGCGCCCAGGTGCGTTCCAGGCCGCGCGATCCGGGGAGCATCGCCGGCGCGAGCAGCATGAGCAGGCGCTTCAGATTGTCGAGCGATTCGCGATGTGCGTGTTCATGCAGCAGCGCAGCGTCGAGTTGAGCCTCCGAAAGCTCACGCCTGGCGCGAGCCGAAATCAGCACGCGGGGACGCACAATGCCGGCCAGAGCGATGCCTCCATCGTCGGAAAGAGTGTAGCGAGCAGTGCGAATCCATGCCCTCGCGGATCGCCACAGGGCTACGCACAAGAGCGCCAGGCCCAAAACAGCTGTCGACAGGCAAAGCACTCCTATTTCCTCCCTCGCGGTGGGTGGCTCGAAGCGCAGGTAGCTGGGAATGCAGAACATCGCTACCAGAAGCAGCGAAAGAAAGGCCGGCAGAAGCCGGAGTGTAAGCACGAGCCGGGCGCCCGCGTCCGGGCGCATTTTCTCCGCGCGGCGAATGGCGGCGTCCGCGATCAAAGCCGCGAAAGCCTCGGCGGCCAGCCGCAGAAGAAAGAATGCCGCGCAGGCGAGAAAGAGCAGACGGAGAAAATAAGAAGTCGTCACGATTTCCTCCCGTCCAGTTCCCTGCGCTTCAACTTGATTTTCCGCTCCAACTCATTGAGCAGGTCCACATCTTGACCGACCTCGTCGAGCAGGCAGGAAATCAGCAGGTCGCCGCTGTGGGGAAGCAAATCCGCGACGATCCGCCGCTCCCACTCCGGGCGGGTCAGGCTGGGCCAATAGACAAAGGCTCGATCCGCTTTGCGCCGCTCGAGCAGGCCTTTCTTATAAAGGCGGTCGAGCGTCGTCATCACGGTAGTATACGCCAGGGGCCGGTCGAGCTTTTCCGCAACGTCGCGCACGCTCGAATCGCCGTGCGACCACACCACTTCCATAACCTGCGATTCCAGGCTTCCGAGGGGTTGCGGCTGCGCTGCCCGTTTAAAAAAACGCATGGTGCCTTATTCACAGTAGCGCAATGCGCAATGGCTTACAATATCGGCATGACGGATCTTGGAATGGATCTCCTTCAATCACGGCGCAAGGTGCTTCGCAATGCCTTCGCGCCGGTGCTGGCCGCCGCCGTGCCACAGATCGCGCGAGCCGCGAAGAAGGGCGGAATGCCCGGCCCATGGCCCGGCCGCGTCGTCGCAGTGGAGCATGCACACGTCATCGAAAACGGCCTTTACCAGGCCGAGGAAGTGAAGCAGACAATGACGCGCGGTATGACGGAGCTGACCGGCGCGCCTTCCTGGACGGACGCCTGGCGCACTCTGTTCGAAAAAGGCGACGTGGTGGGCATCAAGGTGAGCCCGGTGGGAGGACCGAAGCTCTGCTCCGATGCGCTGGTGCTACGGCAGATTCTGGACGGCCTCGCGCAGGCCGGCGTCGGCGCACGCGACGTGATCGTGTTTAATCGCTACAAGGATGAATTCCTGGCCGGGGGTATCGACAAGTGGATCCCGTCGGGCGTGCGTTGGATTACTTCGTCGGAAGGGTACAACAATACGCAGCTCGACATGGACGGCTACGATCCGGACGTGTTCATGGAGATGGCGCTGATCAAGCCGGGAGAAAACGCCAATGACGCGCATTATCGCCGCAGCTACGTGGCCAAGGTGGTAACCAAGGACATCAATAAGTTCATCAATCTGCCAGTGCTGAAGCATCATCAATCGGCGGGCGTGACGATCTGCCTGAAAAACATGTCACATGGCATGGTGAACAACGTCAATCGCAGCCATTTGACGCCGACGCAGAACGCCTGTGGTGTATTTATTCCGTCGGTGGTGAGCCTGCCGGTGATGCGCGAGAAAGCCACGCTGCATATTTGTGATGGCGTGAAGGCGTCATTCCACGGTGGTCCGCCCGCGCGCGCGCCTTACGTGTGGGAACACAAGACGATGTACTTCGCTACGGATCCGGTTGCGCTGGATCATACCGGCTGGAAGGCGATCGACGCGAAGCGCGCGGAGGCGGGCATGGCGAGCGTGGCTCTTTCCAAACCCGATAAGGTGAGCACGTACCTGAACTGCCAGGTGGAGCACATTGAGTTCGCGGGGGCGCTCGGCCTGGGCGTGTATGACGACGCGAAGATCGAGGTAAAGCGCGTGAAACTGGCCTAGCGTCGAACATGCTCCGTTACGCCGCCGTCGATATTGGAAGCAACTCCACCCGCATGATCGCGGCGGAGGCTCCTCCGGGGGAGCCTCCACGCGAGCTGGTTTCCGAACGCGTGGTGACGCGATTGGGCGAAAGCGTGTTTCGCGACGGCCGTATCAGCGCGCAGGCGATGGAGGAGGTGATCCGCGTGCTGGCGCGCATGGCGGATACCTACAAGCGGCTGGATGTGGCGGGCGTCCGCGCGGTGGCCACCAGCGCCGTGCGGGATGCCTCCAATCAGCTGGAATTCCTGGCGCGCGCATCTTCGGCGCTCGGTACTCCCGTGGAAATTGTCTCCGGCCGGGAGGAAGCGCGCCTGATCCATCGGGGCGTGGCGAGCCGGTGGCCGCAGGCCGGCAGGCGCATCCTGATCATCGACATCGGCGGAGGCAGCGCCGAGATCGTCGCCGGCGAGGACGACCGGTTAGTGGACGCCGTTTCGAAGCCTTTGGGCGCGGTCCGATTGCAGCAGATGTTCCTTCGCACCGATCCTCCTTCTCCAAGGGAACTGCACCAGATGGCTGAATTTGTGGATCAGAAGCTCGGCGCCGCGGTGGAAAAAATGGGGACGAAGTGGGACCGCGTCATCGCGACGTCGGCCACGGCGTCCGCGGTAGTGTGCGCGGTGAACCGGGTGGCGCGCAGCCGCCGCGATCAGGCCGATCGTCTGCGGGCCTCCACCGCGCAGATCCGCAAACTGTACCGGAAACTCGCCGAATCCGACATCGCCGAGCGCCGCAAGATCGCCGGCATCGGCCCGAGGCGGGCGGAAATCATCGTCGCCGGCGCCGGCACGCTGTTGCGCATTTTGGAGCGCTTTCACGCGCCCGCCGTCTATTACTGCGCCGCTGGCGTCCGCGACGGCATTTTGGCCGACATGGCCGCCCGCGGCGTCGGCGGCGAACTGGCGCGAATGGGGCGCGAACAGCGCAAGGAAGTGGAACGTGTGGCCACTCGTTTCGGCGTGGTGCTCCCGCATGCCCGCAAAGTCGCATCGTTCGCCCAGACTCTGTTCACACGCCTGGAGCCGATGCATGAGTTGCCGCTGGCCTTCGGGCGGCTGCTCGAAGCAGCCAGCTATTTTTGCGACACCGGGCACCACATCAACGATTCCGGCCATCACAAGCACGCGTATTACATCGTGTCCAACGTCGACTTTAGCGGCTTCACCAACCGGGAGCGCGTCTTCATCGCCACGCTCTGCCGCTACCACCGCAAGGCGATGCCCTCTCCCACGCATCCTGAATACCAGATCCTCGCGCCGGAGGATAAGCGCGCCCTGCTGCTGCTGATCCCCGTGCTTCGTCTGGCCGATAATCTGGATCGCAGCCGCGATCTGGACGTCGAGATCTCGTCGTGCGAGATTACCGGTAGTGAGGTTACCGTCAAGCTGACCTCCCCGCGCGAGCCCGATCTGGCCGAATGGGCCGCAGCTCGCGTGGACGATGTCTTCCGCCAGGTCTACGGGCGGAGCCTTTCCGTCAATTACGAACGGCCATGACGATTCGCGAAGCCACTTCCGGCGATGTGGATGAAATCCGGCGGATGCTGCGGGAGTACGAAGCGTGGCTCGAAGTGGACTTGTGCTTCCAGGGTTTTGAGAAGGAGCTTGCGTCACTTCCCGGCGATTACGCGCCGCCACGCGGCAGGCTATTGATTGCCGAATGCGCAGGGTGTGTCGCGCTGCGTCCGATCGATGAAGAAATCTGTGAAATGAAACGGCTCTACGTTCGGCCCGAACATCGCGGATCCGGCCTCGGGCGGCGGCTCGTGCTCGCGCTTATCGAAGACGCTCGCGCCGTCGGCTACCGTCGCATGAGACTTGACACGTTGCCCAAAATGGCGGGCGCGCAACGGCTGTACCAATCTCTCGGCTTCCGGGATATTGAGCCATATCGGCTCAACCCCGTGCCGGGCGCGCGATTTCTGGAGCTGGAACTGTGATCCTGAGCGTCGCCCTCAGCTAGCGCATTTCGAACGTGAGCATATATTGCGTCTTCGGCTGGTGGTCGCGCTTGTCGATCAGATGAAACCCGTTGCGCTCGATCTCCGCCGCCACTTCGTCGCGTTCGGCGCGAATATGGCCGGGAGACGGGCTCGCCGATTTGTAGAAGTCCACGATCACCAGGTGCGCGCCTGGCTTCAGCGAGCCGCGAATCGCCGCCAGCATCTTTTCCGGGTAGTCGAAGTGATGATAGACGTCCAGCACAAGCGCGATATCAACGGTGGACGGCGGCAGCTTTGGATCCACGTCTGTCCCCAAGATCAATTCGGTATTGGGAACTTTCTTCGCCCGCGCACGGTCCAGAAAGTCGGCTTGGATATCTTCGCCAAACACCTTGCCGCCGGGGCCCACGGCGCGGCTCAGAAACGGGAGCATGTAGCCGGTTCCGGTGCCGATGTCGGCCACGGTCATCCCCGCCTTGATGTGCATCGCCGCGATCAGTTCCTGCGGCTTCTGCTTTCCGTCGCGATGCGGATCGTCCAACGTGGCGGCGACTTTGTCTCGGCCCTCCTTCGTCTTGTATCCCTTGTTGGCGTCATCGGCGACCTGCGCCCACGCCGTCGCGGTCAGCAGAAATGCAGCGAAAAGTTTCATAACGGAAGCTCCATGGGCAGTGCCAGAGGCGGCTCAATGAGAAAGTTCAGCGCTGCCATGCGCTCGATGGCGGCGCGGATCGATTGTTCGGTGGCCGGTTCGACGGTGATGACGAACGGAAGATCGCGCCAATCGGCTTTCGGCAGCTGTAGGACGGCGTCAATGGAGATGCCTTCGGCGGCGAGCGCGGTGGCCAGCTGCGCGATAATCCCCGGCCGGTCCTCCACGCGGAAGCGCAGATAGTAAGCCGATTTGCTCAGCGTGATTGGGACAGGCTTGTACACGCCGAGACTCGCATGAGCGAACGGCGAAACACGCTCCGGGCTGCCTGAGCGAATCTCGCGCGCCACGCGCATCAGGTCGCTCACAACAGCCACGCCCGTCGGATGGGAACCAGCGCCGCGGCCGTAATAAAACGTATCCGCACCATACTGTCCGCTCACCCAAACCGCGTTGTAGGCGCCGCGAACACTGGCTAGGATCGTCGACTGCGGAATCAGCGACGGCCGGACGGAAAGGATCAGCCCCTCCGGCGTCTGGCGCGCGGCGCAGATCAGCCGGATCGTGTGATGCAACTGATGCGCGTATTCGAAATCGACCGGGGTAATACGCCGGATGCCCTCGGTATAAATATCGGCGGGATTGATGCGCTCTCCGAACGCCAGCGCTGCCAGAATCGCCAGCTTGGAGCGTGCGTCGAAGCCGTCGACGTCGGCTGAAGGATCTGCCTCCGCATACCCGGCGCGCTGCGCCTCCGCGAGAACGTCGCCGAACGATGCGCCGCGCGTCTCAATCTCCGTGAGGATGAAATTGCAGGTGCCGTTCAGAATCCCGTACAGAGCGTTGATGCGGTCGCCAGAAATGCCTTCGCGCAGGACGGCGTGAATCGGGATGCCCCCGGCGACGCTGGCCTCCATCGCCAGGTTGATGTGCGCGGCGATGGCGCGGTCCCACAGTTCCGCTCCGGCCAGCGCCATCAGCTCCTTATTTGCCGTCACGACCGACTTGCCCTTGGCGATGGCGGCCTCGATGATCTCGCGCGCGGTCGTCGTGCCGCCGATCAGTTCCACCACCACGTCCACGTTCGGATGATTCACCACGTCGCGCCAGTCCGCCGTCTTCAGGGCGCTATCCAACGCCGCGGGCAGCTCCTTTTTCGCGATGCCGCGGCTGCATACAGCGGCGATGCGCAGCGGGAAGCCGAGCTTCGCCTCAATGTGCGCGGCATTCTCGGTGAGGATCGTCAGGGTGCCTTCGCCAACGTTGCCAAGGCCGATCAGGCCAATATTTACGGGCTGCATGGAGTCTCTATCTACTGTACGACCTTCAACGTACGACGAGGTGGAAGTCCACCACCAGCACCAGCGCGCCAGGCTTCACATGAATTTCGTTCAGAACGAAGGACGCTAGCTCCGCTTTGTACGATGCCCCCTCACGCGTCTGCTCCAGGATTTTGGTCGCCTGATCCTTCACGTCGAGCTTCACGTCCTTCGCGAAGGCCTGCGTCAGCGACGCTCGCACGCGCCGGATGTAAAACGAATCCTTCGCGGTGGTGATGTTTATGTCCTTGAATCCGATGGCCCCGTTCCGGACGACGGGCGACGCGGCCATCGTCAGGTCGAAGGAATCGCCCAGACCGACGCAGCCGCCCAGCACGCCTAGCGCGCTGCGCCCACTGAATCGCGCCTGCACACGGAGCAATCCGTTCGCCTCTCCGATGCGCGGCTTTTCCAGGTAAGCGAACTGGCACCTGGCCGACGGCGTGCCACGAACATATTTGCGCCCGTCCTGCGTGAATACCTGTTCGGAGACGATTCGCTCCAACGTATCGAACCGCAGCTCGATCTCGGCCGCCCGGCACGGCCCGGTGGCCGGGAAGGACAACAAGAAGCAGGCGGCCAGGGCTCTCATGCGCGTCTGTATCATTGTAGGTGATGAAACCAATTGTGCTCGCCTCCACGCTGGCTCTCCTGGGACTAGCGCAGCAGCCGCCCATCCCTCCTCCACCGCCGGGGACACCTCCGGATGTCCTGCTTCCGGGCGGCAAGTCGCAGCGGGAGGAAATTCTGAAAGCGGAACACAAGAAGAACCTGGAAGACGCGGCGGCCATCTCGAAATTGGCCGATGAAGTGGCCGAAGAACTGGGGAAAGACGACCGCTATGTGGTTTCGGTGAAGACCCTGAAAAAGCTCGACGAAATCGAGCGGCTCACCAAGGCAATTCGCGGCCGCCTGAAGAAGTATTGATCGGCGCCTCTGTGATACGCTGATACGTTCATCCGCCATGCCCGCCACACGCGAAAAAGCACAACTCATGAGCGCCTCGGAGATCGACCGCACGCTGGTCCGTCTGGCGCACGAAATTCTGGAGCGCAAAGCGAACCTTGATCAGCTGGCCTTCATCGGCATCCGCCGTCGCGGCGTTCCCCTGGCGCAACGATTAGCAAAGAAGATCGAGGACCTGGAACGCCGGAAGATCCCTGTCGGCATCCTCGACATCAACCTCTACCGCGACGATCTCTCCACGGTGTCGCATCAACCGGTGTTGAACGCAACCGACATCCCGTTCGACGTCACCGGCAAGGACATCATCCTGATGGACGACGTTCTGTATACCGGCCGTACGATTCGCGCCGCGCTCGACGCGCTGTTCGACCAGGGCCGCGCCGCGCGCGTGCAGTTGCTGGTGCTGATCGATCGCGGGCATCGCGAAATCCCTATTGAGGCTCAGTACACCGGCCGCATGGTGCAGACCACCGACAACGAGATCATTGAAGTGAAATTCAACGAGATCGACGGCATGGAGAAGGTTCTCTTGGTGGAGAAAGTGGAATAAATGAGGGGTGGGTTGTTGGGAATTGAAGGCCTGACGCGGGATGAAATTCAGGCCATCTTGGACCGGGCTCGGGATTTTCAGCCCAAGCCGGGCCAGGGTTTCCGCAAGCTTGACTTATTGCGCGGCCGCATGGTGGTGAACCTGTTTTTCGAGGCCTCCACGCGCACCCGCACCAGCTTTGAGATCGCCGCGAAGTGCCTGGGCGCGGATGCGGTATCGATCAACGCGCAGGCCTCCAGCGTTTCCAAAGGCGAATCCCTGGTGGACACATTGAATACGCTTGCGGCGATGCGCCCGGACGCCATCATCATGCGCCATGCGGCCTCCGGCGCGCCGCACTTTCTACAGAGGCATCTGGACACGCCGATCATCAACGCCGGCGACGGCACGCATGAGCATCCCACGCAGGCTTTGCTCGACGCGCGCACGATTCTCGACCGCGGTGCGTCGCTGGAAGATCTGCGCGTGGCCATCATCGGCGATATCGCGCACAGCCGCGTGGCCCGCTCCGATGCGTACCTCCTCTCGAAATTCGGTGCCCAGATCGTGCTGTGCGGGCCCGCTTCCCTTTTGCCCCATGAGCTGAAGTACATCGCGCCGGGGATCACGCTGACCACGAATCTGGATGATGCGATTCGCGGCGCGGACGTCATCATGATGCTGCGCGTGCAGCTTGAACGTCAGCATGAATCGGCTTTCCCGGCGAGCGAATACTTTCAATTTTACGGCCTGCGTCTGGAGCATCTCCGGCTGGCGAAACCGGACGTCATCGTGATGCACCCCGGGCCGATCAACCGCGGGCGTGAAATCTCCTCGGAAGTGGCGGATTCGCAGCGGTCAGTGATTTTGAATCAAGTGGAAAACGGAATCGCAGTGCGGATGGCCGTGCTGGAAAGGGTGCTCGGTGGCAGCGCTACTCATTAAGAACGGCCGGGTGATTGACCCGGCTTCAGGTCACGACGCGTTAGCCGACCTGCTTATCGAAGACGGCGTGATCGCCGGCGTCGGAGCAAATGTATCGAAGCAGGGAGCCGAAATTCTCGACGCTACGGGGCTCATCGTCGCGCCCGGCTTCATCGACATGCACGTGCACCTTCGCGAGCCCGGTTTCGAGCACGCCGAAACCATCGAATCCGGTTCGCGCGCCGCGGCAGCAGGGGGATTCACCTCCATCGCGCCGATGCCGAACACATCTCCGGTGAACGACAACGCGACGGTCACCAGCTACATCGTCGAGAAGGCCCGTCGCCGCGCGGTGGTCAATGTGTGGCCCATCGGCGCCATCACCAAGGGCAGCGAGGGCGAGGAACTGGCCGCCATCGGCTCCATGGTCAACGCCGGCGCGGTGGCGATCTCCGACGATGGCCGTCCGGTGATGAACGCCCGCGTGATGCGCCGCGCCATGGAATTCGCCTGCGGCTTCAATATTCCGGTGATTAATCACTGCGAAGATCTGCATCTGAGCGCCGGCGGCGACATGCACGAAGGGCTGGAATCCGTGCGTCTCGGCCTGCGCGGCATTCCGGGCTGCTCCGAGGACGTGATGGTGGCGCGCGACATCCTGCTTGCCGAAGTCACCGGCGCACGGTATCACGTGGCGCATATCTCCGCGAAGCATTCGGTGGAAATGGTCGCGTTTGCGAAAATGAGGGGCCTGGGGGTGACTGCCGAAACGACGCCGCATCATTTTGCCATCGCCGATACGGACATGATCCCCTACGACAGCAATTTCAAGATGAAGCCGCCGTTGCGCACGCAGGGTGACATAGAGGCTATCACTGCCGGTGTGATGAGCGGCGCGATTGACGCCATCGCGACGGATCACGCTCCGCATCCAGGCAGCGAAAAGATGCAGGAATTCGAAAAATGCCCGTTCGGCATTCTGGGCCTGGAAACCGCGCTCGGCGTCTCCCTGGAGCGGCTCTTGCATTCCCGGAGAATCGGCCTGATGCGGCTCGTCGAGCTTTTCACCACCGGGCCGGCGCGCATTCTGAGCATTCCCCGTGGCACGCTGGCGCAGGGCGCGGCTGCCGACGTCACAATCTTTTCGCTCGACCGCGAATGGACCTACGACGTCAACAAATCGTTCTCGAAGAGCCGCAATTCCCCGTTTCACGGCAAGACGTTCCGCGGGGGCCCGGTCGCCACAATTGTCAACGGCTGGACCGTCTGGCGCGTCTGATCGTTACGGCGCGCTTGCGATGCGCACCTTCATTCCGGTTGCCAGCGAATCCGGCGGATTAACGATCACGTCGTCGGACTCCTTCAACCCGGAAACGACCTCCACCTCCGTGCCGTAGTCCTTCCCGATGGTGAGCGGCATCAGTTGCACGCTGCCATCTTCGCGGACGACCCCTGCCTGCATGCCTTCGGCGCGAAATAGCAGCGAATTCACCGGCAGCACCAGCGACGGCGCTTTGGAGGGAAGTGTCAGATGCACCCGCGCGAACGCGCCCGGAAGCAGGTCTCCGCGCGCATTGTCCACATCCACTTCCGTCAGCAGCGTGCGCATCGAGGGATCAATGGCCTCGGCGTTGCGCACGACTTTCCCCGTAAAGACGCGGCCCGGGTATTCGGCGAAGGTCAGGCGCGCCACCACGCCAGGTTGCGCGGAGCGTGAATACACCTGCGGAACGCTCACGAACACGCGCAGGGTTGACGTCGCCGCCAGCGCAAACAATTGCTGCGACATCCCGCCGTTGCCCGCGTTTATCAGAGCGCCAATATCGGTGTTGCGCGCCGTGATGACGCCGTCGAACGGCGCGTAGACTCTCTCGAACGCCACCAATTGCTCCAGGTGCTTCACATTTGCGTTCTGCGATTCCACCACCGCCTTATCCGCCTCATACGTGCCGATGGCGTTGTCCAGGTCCTGCTTCGAAATCGCGTCCTTCATCACTCCCAGGTCGCGATTCATCGTGATCTCGGCCAGCTTCAGATTCGCTTGCGCCGTCTTCAGGTCGGCCCTGGCCTGTTCCAACTGCCGGTCCACCTCCGGTGCATCGATCTCGGCGAGAAGATCCCCGGCCTTCACGTGCCCGCCGATGTCCACGTGCCATTTCTTCAGATAGCCGCTCGTGCGCGCATAGATCGGCGAGGAAGTGAACGGCTGCACGTTTCCTGGAAGAGCGATCTCACTTTGCAGCGCCCCCCGCTTTGGGTGCACCACGGTGACCGTCGGCACGGACATGTCGATGGTCGCCTGCTTCACATTCGCCGCGGCCTCGATCCGCGTATGGATGCCGCGATAAATACCAACCGCTAGCAGCACGATCAGTGCGGCAACGGCGATCACGCGCAAAAGTCTTCCCAACACACTCATATTCTTAGTCACGCATTCTTCCTGTGTTTGTGAAGCACGCTAAACACGGCCGGCACGAAAAACAGCGTGGCCAAGGTCGCCAGGGCCAATCCGCCGATGACCGCTCGTCCCAGAGGAGCGTTCTGCTCGCCACCCTCGCCAGCGCCCAGCGCCATCGGCGCCATGCCGATGATCATCGCAAGGGCGGTCATCACCACCGGACGGAATCGCGCATACCCGGCCTGGAGCGCGGCCAGTTTCGGATCGCCCTCCTCAGCAAGGCGTTCTTTGGCGAAACTCACGACGAGGATGCTATTCGCCGTCGCCACGCCGACGCTCATAATAGCTCCCATCAAGGCCGGCACGCTGATCGTCGTCTGGGTAAAGAACAGTGACAGCAAAATGCCGGCCATGGCCGCCGGCAGAGCCGTGACGATGACAAACGGATCCAGCCAGCTTTGGAAATTCACCACAATCAACAGATACACCAGCACAATCGCCAGAGCCAGGCCGCCCAGCAGGCCGGTGAATGAGGATCGCATGGTTTGCACCTGACCCCGGATCACCACCTGCGCTCCGCGCGGCAGAGACTTGCGGCTCGCATCGACAATCCGCGTCACGTCGGCCGCCACGGCGCCCAGGTCGCGATCCTGAACGGCCCCGTAAAGATCGATCGTCCTCTGGATGTTGTACTGCGTCACGACCGCCATTCCCATGCCGCGGGTGGTCGACGCGACATCGCCCAGAATCCCTGCCTGCGAGGTGCCCTGCCCGGTGAGGGAAATATTTTCGAGATCGTCCAGCGAGCTAATCGAATATTGCGGCGACTGGGCAATCAAGCTGTAATTCACGCCATTCTTCGGGTTCAGCCAGAACGAAGGCGCGGTCTGGAAACTGCCGCTTAAAGCGATCAACATGCTGTTGGCGACGTCCTTTTCCGTGAGCCCGCTCTCCGACGCCTTGGTCCGATCCACCGCTACGTGCAATTTGGGCTGATCGAACAGTTGGTGGATATGCAGATCCACCAGTCCCGGAACCAGCCGCAGTTGCTCAAGCAGCGCTTGCGCATAGGCGCGATTGGCATTCACATCGAGCCCGATCACCTGTACGTCCACCGGCGCAGGTAGTCCGAAATTCAGAATCTGGCTGATGATATCGGCCGGCAGAAACGCGAAGCTCACGCCCGGAAACTCGCGCGGCAGATTCTTGCGCAGTTCCCGGACGTACTCGTCGGTGGGACGATGGCGCTCGTTAAGAGAGACCAGAATGTCCGCGTCCATGGTGCCGACCGGTGCGGAGGTGCTGTAGGAAAGGTTGATCGTCGAATACGGCAAGCCAATATTGTCGATGATGCTCGAGACTTCGGCCTCGGGAATAGCGCGGCGGATCGCTTGCTCGACGCGATCGCAAACGGCGGCGGTTTCCTCGATACGCATCCCCGTCTTCGTGCGCACGTGCAGCTTGATTTGGCCGGCATCGCTCGAGGGGAAGAAATCCTGCCCCAGCCACGGGACCAGAGCGAAGACCGCGAGGCAAGCTCCCAGGAACAACGGCAGAAACAACCACGGTATGGCAATCAGACGCCTCAACAACGAATGGTAGCTGTCGCGCGTCGCGTCAAACACTCCCTGGAACCATTTCTGAAATCGAGCTGCTACATTCCAAGGCGAAGGCTTGCCGTGGTGGCCATGCGCGCGCAACAGGAACATTGCCATGGTGGGGACAAGCGTTCGCGAAAGGGCGTAGGACGCAAGCATGGCGAACACCACCGCCTCGGCCAGCGGGATGAATAGGTATCGCGCCACGCCGGTGAGGAAGAACATCGGGATAAAAACGATGCAGATGGCCAGCGTCGAGACCAGCGCCGGCACCGCGATTTGGGCCGCTCCGTGCAGAATGCCTTCGTGCAGGTCCTTCCCTTCTTCGAAGTTCCGCTCGATGTTCTCAATGGTCACCGTGGCGTCGTCCACCAGGATGCCGACGGCCAGTGCGAGTCCGCCCAGCGTCATGATGTTGATCGTCTCGCCCAGCGCGCTCAGGCACACGATCGACGTCAGGATCGATAACGGGATCGACACGGCAATAATCAACGTGCTGCGCCAGCTTCCGAGGAACAGCAGAATCATCGCCGCCGTCAGACAGGCCGCGATCACCGCCTCGCGAATCACGCCGTTCACCGCCGCGCGCACGAACAGCGATTGATCGGCGAGCGGCTCGATCCGCAGTTCCGGCGGCAGCGCCGCACGAATCGCCGGCAGCGCGTCCTTCACCTTCTGCACGATATCAAGCGTCGAGGTCGCTCCCACCTTCTGCACTGTCAGCAGCGACCCGCGCATGCCGTCGCGTCGCACCACATTCGTCTGCGGCGAAAATCCGTCGCGCACATGCGCGACGTCGCGGATGTAGGTGGTGGTGCCGTTTCCCGATTTCACCGGCAGATCGTTCAATTCCTGTACCGTTTTCGGGCTGGCATTCAGGTCTACGTCGTATTCGAACTGCCCGATCTTGGAGGTCCCGGCCGGGATGATCAGGTTCTGCGCGGTCACCGCTGTCACGATATCGCTGGCCGAAAGCCCTTGCGCCTGAAGCTGCGCCGGCTGCAGATCGATCATGATCTGCCGCTGTTTTCCGCCATACGGCCACGGCACGGACGCGCCCGGGACCGTCGCCAGCGACTGGCGGATGAAGTTCGTGCCGAAATCGTTCAACTGTTGCTCGGAAAGGCCCTGGCCGGACAGTGCCAGCTGCAAAATCGGCACGCTCGATGCGCTATAGCTGATCACCAGCGGCGGCGTCGTGCCCGGAGGCATCAACCGGATTGCCGGCTGTGAGGCGGCCGTCAGCTGCGCCACGGCAGCCGTCACCTGTACGCCGGGCTGAAAAAACACCTTCACGACTGCGACGCCATTCAGCGAGGTCGATTCGATGTGTTCGATGTCGTTTACCGTAGTCGTCAGGATGCGTTCGTAGACCGAGGTGATGCGCTGCTCCATCTCTTCCGCGGGCAACCCGCTGTACTGGTACAGAACGCTAACCACCGGGATGTTGATGTTCGGAAAAATATCCGTCGGAGTGCGCAGAATCACCAGGGGACTGATGATCAGAATCAGGAGCGCCAATACAATGAACGTGTACGGGCGCCTTAGCGCAATTTGGACGATCCACACCTGGGGGACGAACTCCTGCCAGAATTAGATTCGGCAAGGCGAAATCCGATGCGGGAAACATGCCCGCTGTTCGGCATATGACGCTAGTGCCGGCTAAGTTCTTCTTCTACCGAGGCGGCGCGCTCATCCTCTCCGAGCGCGCGATAAATTCCGATAGCCTTCTTCAACTTTGACACACCTTCGGCAATCGCGCCATTGCGCAGCAGCGCCTGGCCCACGTGTTCATTGGCCCGCGCCACTGCCTCCCTCGCTTCGTTCGAGGCGTTCGCGCCCTCCGCGGCCGCGATCCCGTCGGCAATCTGCAGCGACCGGCTGAAATTCGCCAGCGCCGCCAGGACGTTACCACGTTCCAGTTCGACGCCGCCGACCTTCGCGGCAGCGGCAGCCAGGCTCTTCTGGATCCCTCGATCGCCCTTCTGCGTCAAGGCATCGAACTGCGCCAGCGCCTCGCTGTAATATTTCTGCGCCGCATCGCGCTCTTGCGCAAGATCTCCCATCTTCAACGCCGCCTCCGCCACATCGCGCCGCGATTCGTCTTCGCTGCGACGGGCCAGCAAGATCGCTGACGCGAAGTTGTAGGCCTCGCGGACGCGATCGGCGCTGCCGATCTCCAGATCCGCGTGGATCAATTGGCGTTCGAGCGCCACCGTTTGATTTTCGAAGTGCAACTTCTCCGCCCGTTCCCGGCTGGCAAAGAATACCGTGCTAGCCAGCAGCGTCAGCACCAGCGCCGCCGCCGCGCCGACGGCCACCGCATTGCGGCGGATGAATTTCCGGAACCGGTATCCCGGCGTGTCGACCCGTGCGATCACCGGGCGGCGGTCCAGATATCGCCGGATGTCCTCGGAAAACTGCTCCACCGACAGATACCGCTTTTGAGGCTCCTTGCGCAGCGCTTTCAGAATGATCATGTCGAGATCGCCGCTGAGCTTCTTTCTTAGCCGCTTGCGCGCCAGGTCGCGCGTCTCTTCCTTGACTGCTTCCATCTTCTGCGTGGCCTGTGGAATCGCGTTTTTATCGTCCCTGAGGATCACGCTGCTCGGCCGCCGCGGCTCCATTTCCAGAACCGCCTGCCGGATTGCCTCCGGCGATCGCCCACTGAGCGCATAGGGCGACTTCCCCGTCAGCATTTTATACAGCAGTACGCCAAGCGAGTACACATCGGTCGACGTCGTGACCGGATCCCCGCGCACCTGCTCAGGACTCGCGTAATCCAACGTCATCGGCCGCAGCTCCGGCCTTGTCTGCGCCATCTCCAGCGTGGAAAGGTCCGTCCTCAACAGCTTGGCAATGCCGAAATCGAGCAGCTTTACCACGCCCTCCTTCGTCACCAAGATGTTGCCGGTCTTGATGTCCCGATGCACTACGAGGTTCTGATGCGCATACTGCACCGCCGCGCACACGTCGCGGAACAACTTCAACCGCTCGGTGATCGTGCTGGCGCGCGCCTCGCAATACTGGTCGATCGGCACGCCCTCCACGTACTCCATCGCCAGGAACGGCATGCCATCGGGAGTCGATCCGCCGTCGATCAGTCGCGCGATGTTGGGATGATCGAGGCTCGCCAGCACCTTCCTCTCCAGGCCGAAACGGCGCAGGATCTCGGTGGTGTCCATGCCCCGCTTCACCAGCTTCACGGCGACTTTTTGACCGTCGCCGCGTGACGCCAGCCAGACCGAACCCATGCCTCCGCGGCCAATGCGCGCTTCCAGCCGGTAGGGGCCCGCGCGGAACCCTTCCGGATATTCGCCCGATTCCTCGCCTGAATAGGGCAGCGTGTAACCAAGGTCCACAGCCGGCTTGGCCAGAAAGCCGCTGGCATCCTCGTGACTGGCAAGCAGGCTTTCTACTTCGCGGCGCAGTTCGTCGTCGCGGGCGCACACCACGCGGAGATAGGCGGCGCGGTCCTTCGGTGCGCGTTCAAGCGCCCCGTCAAACGTCTGCCGGACTTGCGCCCATCGCTCCGGCGTCACCTGTGCCTCCCGTCATCTGGCGATGCAGAAACGCCCGCGCGGAACTCCAGCTCCGCTTCACTGTAGCCGGAGAAACACCCATCACCTCGGCCGTTTCCTCCACCGAAAGTCCGCCGAAGAACCGCAGCTCAACCAACCGCGCCTGCTCCGGATCAAGTTCGCCGAGCCGGCGCAGAGCCCCGTCCAGCGCGATCATATCGAGCGGCCTCTGCTCGGCGATGGCCATCGTATCTTCCAACATCACCTTCTGCCCGCCCCCGCCGCGCCTCTCCGCCCGGTGCTTGCGCGCGTAGTCCAGCAGGATCCGCCGCATCTGCGTCGCCGCAACCGCCAGGAAATGTCCGCGCGTTTCCATCGGCGATTTTTGATCCACCATGCGCATATAGGCCTCATGCACCAGGGCGGTCGGCTGCAGCGTGTGCTCGCCACGTTCGCGGCGGAAATAAGACCGCGCCAGGCGATGCAACTCGTCGTAAACCAGCGGCAGTAGTTGATGCATCGCGTCCTTCTTGCCGCGCCCCACCTCGCCCAGCAGCCGCGTCACTTCGCCCGTATCGCTCATTTTCAGTAGCGTTTCGGATTATATCGCGCTCCGAGGGCCGCATGAGCGCCAGAAAAGTCGGTCAGCACACGAGTGTGGTCCGGCACGGCCGTCCCGGAACGAATTATCATAATTGAATGAAACGCGCCGCCTTCCTGATCCTTCTGGCCTCGCTCGCTGTCGCCGCTCCCGCGCACACCGCCGACGCCCGCTTGACAAAGTCCTTCCGCAAGCCGGTCCAGGCCGGTTGGATTTTTGTCCATCTGGAAGGTAAGCCCTCCGAAATCGGCTTCCAACACGGCTATCTGCTGGCGCCCGAAATCCTCGACGCGCATAAAGCGATCAAGCTCGCCCTGACGCATGAGTCCAAGGACTGGAAATACTTCCGCACCGCCGCCGAAAAGGTCCTCTGGCCCCACGTCGATGCGGAATACCGGGAAGAATTGACGGGCATAGTCGCAGGCCTTGCCGCCAAGGGCGTGAAGCTCGATATTTGGGATATCGTGGCCACCAACGCCTGGCTCGAACTCGATCCGTACTACGTCAAATGGGACGAAAACATCAATCGCCCCACCGCCGACCATTGCAGCGCCTTCGTCGCCACCGGCACCTATACCAAGGACGGCAAACCCGTTATCGCCCACAATAACTGGACCGATTACATGACCGGATCGCGCTGGAATGTCATTTTTGACGTGACACCCGAGCACGGCCACCGTTTCATCATGGACGGCATGCCCGGCCTGATCCACTCCGGCGACGACTTCGGCCTCAACTCGGCCGGCATCATGATCACCGAGACCACCATCAGCAATTTCCATGGTTTCGACCCCAACGGCGTCCCTGAATTCGTGCGCGCCAGGAAAGCCATGCAGTATTCCGCGTCCATCGACGATTTCGCGCGCATCATGAAGCAAGGCAACAACGGCGGCTACGCCAACGACTGGCTGATCGCGGACCGCAACACGGGCGAAATCGCCAGTCTTGAACTCGGCCTGAAGCACGTCAACCTCTGGCGCACCAAGGACGGCTATTTCGCCGGCTCCAATTACCCCATCGACCCGGCGCTTGCGAAGGAAGAAACGGATTGGGACCTGAACAACAAGAGCCTCAGCGGCAACGCGCGCCACATCCGCTGGGACAGCCTGCTGAACGAGTATAAGGGCCGCATCGACGTTGCCCTGGGCCAGAAATTCCTGGGCGACCACTACGATACGTTCGCGAAAAAAGAGGAGCCCAGCGAACGCACTCTTTGCGGCCACGTCGATCTATCGGCGCGGGGCTCCAAGCCCTGGCAGCCCGAATACGGCACCGCCGGCGCGGTACAGAACAAGGTCGCCGACGCCGCCATGGCCGCCAATATGTCCTTCAATGCCGCGATGGGCCACTCCTGCGGCATCGATTTCAAGGCGGCGAAGCACCTGAAGCTGCACCCCGAATTTTCGTGGGAGAAATCGGCCCTGCGCGATCTCGATTCGCACCCGTTCACGACGTTTACGGCGTCGAAATAGGCATGTGGGGCGGTCCCCTGGACCGCAGCCGACTCCCGCTTCGGCCTGGGCTTTGAGCCGGGGCGCCGAAGTTTAGAACACTAACTTCAACCCAAACTGAATCTGCCGCGACGTTGTCGTGGTCGTTGTCACCAATCCCGCCGACGGATTGAATGCCGTCCCCGCGAACACCGTCGCGTTCGGTGTCCCAAAATTCGGGTGGTTCAGGGCATTGAAAAACTCCGCCCGGAATTGCAGTTCAGTCTTCTCTGTGACCTTTGTCGTCTTAAACAGGGAAAGATCCACCTCCGCCAGTCCCGGCCCGCGATAAACGCCTCGCCCCAAATTCCCGTATGTCCCCGCCGTCGGCAGCACAAATGCCGATGGATTGAACCACTGGTTCGGACTCCCCGATACCACTGGACCATTGAACGCCGGATTCAAGGACGGCCGGTCCGGATTCCTCGTGTCTCCATCGCCCGACCGGTTCGCGCCGATCTGCGGTGTGAATGGAAACCCGCTCAGCAGCGTCGCGATCCCGTTAATCTGCCAGCCGCCGAGCACTCTGCCTCTTCCGGGAAGCGCATATAAACTCGAAATGCTGGCCTGGTGATTGGCGTCCAGCGCCGACGGCCCCCAGTCCCTTTGCAAATCATTTCTGTCCAGCACCATCTGCGCCTGATTATTCGCCTGCGCCCCCGTCAGCGCCGAATTGATGTCCAGATTCTTCGACCACGTGTAGTTCGCTCGAAACTGCCAGCCGCGGCTCAACCGCCTGGTCGCGTCGAATTGCAATGCATGGTAGCTCGTGTTGCCTTCCGAATACCAGAAGAACCCCGCCCCCAGATACGGATTCGGCCGTGTCCCGGCGGGAATATACTGCTGCCCGTGCATCACACTACCCTTGGTGCTCCCGATGCCCCCGGAAACACATGTTGCGCTCGCGCAGACCGCAGCCGGAATATCGTTCGGATCGATGCTCACCAATCCGTGCACGCCGAATGACCCCACGTACGCCGCCCGCACCGACGTATTGCGGTCGATCTGCCGCTCAAGGGTCAAGTTCCATTCCTGGACCGACGGCGTTTTCGCGTCCGGTTGCACTCCCTGCGGCGCGAACGTCGTACATGGCTGCGGAACCGTCGCGCTGCACTGCGGCGCGGGTTGCACGCCCGGTTTGATGGGAATTATCGACAGCAGCGGCATGTTAGCCAGAGAGACTGCGCCATTGGCCGGGGGCAGCGAATTCAGCAGAAAGCTGAGGCTATCGATCAACGAATAAAACGTCCCATAGGACGCCCGCACCGCCGTCTTCCCGTCGCCGAACGGATCCCAAGCCAGGCCGACGCGCGGCGCCAGCAGGTGCGTCGCGTTATTCTTCGTGAACACCGAATGCCCGACGATCACGTTTGTTCCGAGCACTCCATTCGCGTCGGCGACGTAATTCGCCGCCCGTCCCGATTCCTCGTTCCATCCATTCGTAAACTCGTACCGCAGGCCGACGCGAACCGTCAGATTCGGCCGCAGCCGCATGGAATCTTCCACAAACCACGCGCCTTCGATACTGCGCCAGCCCAGTTCGTTGGGATTGGGAATCACCTGAAAGGTGCTCACCGTGCCTTGCAGCAGCGTCGTCATGCTGGCGAAGGTCGCCTGCCCCAGTTGCCTCGACGCGCTGTCCTCGTTATCCCGCAAAGGCTGCAGCCAGACACCGGCGCTGATCTGATGGATGCCCTTCATCGCCTGCACCTCATCCGCATAGGTGAACAGATTCCGGCGATTCCACGACCCCGCGGCATTATTCGGCCCCGCCGAAGTGATCCCCGAAATGCCCGTCGTGGTGACGCCTCCGTTCACCACCACGCCCCCCGGCCCTCCGCCCTCCACGAACGACTGATTCTCCGGAAACGCCGTCAGCAACACCGAGCTCAAGTTAAACTCCGCCCGTGAAAACCCGATGGTCGCCGTATTCAGCACGCGCGGTGAAAACACGTGCGTCTCCCGAATGCTCGCCACCTGGCTTCGCAGCAACTCGCCCGAGGCGAACAACGGATCTGCCTGCGGAATCGTACTGTTTCCGTCATCGATCGTGTACGCCACGGATAACGAATCCCCCTGGCGAATCGTCCAATCTGCCCGAGCCGTCCCGAAATTCTCGTGGATCTGCTGGTGGGGATTGTTGTACGATAGCGCGTTGCCGCTCGCGACACCCCCGGCCAGCAATTCCGGCCCGTTTGGCTGCGGCCACAGTGACATAAATGGAAGCATCGCCGGATTCAGATTCGGCACGGGCGCGTACACTCCTGTCGTCGGATTCGGAATCAAGCCCTGCCGCACCAGCGCGTCGGGAACCACGCTCACGCTGCTCACCGCCAGCGCCTGCCGGAATCCTTCGTAATTTCCGAACGCAAACAGCCTGTTTTTCTTCACCGGACCGCCCAGCGCACCGCCGAACTGATTTCTCCGGAATGGAGGTACAAAGCCTCGGTCCAAGAAATTCCGTGCGTCCAGAGCGCTGTTTCGCAAGAATTCGAACAAACTTCCGTGAAGGGCGTTCGTTCCCGATTGCGTGACGACGCTCACCTGCGCGCCCGCGCGTTTCCCATACTCCGCGCTATATGTGTCGGTCAGCACATTGAACTCGCGCACCGCGTCGATGCCCAGCAGTTCCCCGCTCACGCCCCCGGGCGAAACCGCCAGCTGGCTCGAGCCCGTGTACTCCACGCCGTTGATCAGGAACAGATTTTCGGAGGTCCGCCGCCCCGCCACCGAAAACGTATTTCCGTCGCTGGTGCTGGTATTGGCGCTCTTCATCGAGCTGTAGTTGATCGTCCCCGGATTCAGCGCGATCAGCGTATCGAAGCTGCGCCCGTTTAGCGGCAGATCCTTCACCTCGCGCTCGCCCACGACGCCCGATACGGCCGACGTGGTCGTGTTCACCACCGGAGCGTCCTCGGCCACCGTCACCTGCTGCACGAACTCGCCGATCTCCAGATGGAAATTCACCACCGCGTTCTGGGCCACTTGAAGATGGACGCCCGTGCGCACGGCGGCGCGGAAACCGGCCTTTTCCGCCTGAATCTCGTAAGGCCCCGGCGCAAGGGAGAGCACGCTGAAACTTCCAGCATCGTCGCTGACCGCGGTGCGAGCCGCACCTGTTTCCGCACTGGTCACCGTGACCTTTGCGCCGCTGACCGCCGCGCCCGCCGGATCTTCGATGCGTCCGGAAATCGCCGCCGCCACCTGCGCATAGGACTGCGCGGCCAGAATCATCAAAAATGCGATCTTCATGACGCTACCGGACCACGAAACGCGTCGGGTCCCAGCATGCGGGCGCCGCGCTCCTCGCCCGACCCCCAACCAAGGGAGGCCATGCGCTGCGGATTGGATGTGAGAATGAGCTGGTAACAGGCGAGATCATCGGGAGCCGCCGGAGTCTTTCCCCGCATAGGGGAGACTAAAGCCAGATATTTGAGGATAGTATAAATGTCGCCTTCCTCCGGAGAGCACACGTCGAACTCCTGCGTCTGCAACCGCACTTGGGAGGCGCGCTCGGCCAGGTGAAACGCCAGGAACGCCGCGCAATCCACCGCGGATTCGAACCACTCCTGCGATTCCGTATCCAGATCCAGATAAATCAACGCGCGGTTGTCTTGCTCCCGCGCGAACTCCCGAACTTGCAGTTCGCCCGTGTGCGCCGTCGCCCTCCAATCCACATGACGCGCACTCTCCAGAGCCTCGTACCGCCGGATGCGATAAAAATCGTGGCCGCGCCCGCGCTGTTGCGCCTCCATTTCTCCACGCACTCCGGCCAGCAGTTCCTCGAACCCCGGCTGCGGATCCACGCACGGATACACCAGGATGTCGTGATGCGCCGTCACCATTTCCCTGCGCTCGGAGAATCCGAACGGAAACCGCGTCGAAAATTGAAACGTGCGCTCCCTCTGCGTTCCGCGCCTGGGAAAGTACAACTCCACGGGCTCTTCCAGGCTCTCCCCACCAGGTATTACCGGGAAATACAGCGTCGAATCGAAGCCGCTCTCCTTCGACCCCGCCAGATGAACGCTAAACGAGGGAATCATCCGCTTCAAATTCCCGATTCGGATCGATGCCCGCACTCGTCGCCGCGCCGAGATGTGCTCCGGCACCAGAAGGTTGATCTCCAGTCCCGCGATCCCCAGCCGGCTGATGAAGCCCGAAACCAGCAGCGTGGAAAGCATCGCCGCGAAAATCAGGAACAGCAGATTGTTGGTCGAAATGAACGCGCCCCCTCCCACCACCGCTAGGGCAACGGTATAGGCGATGCCCGCCCCGGTCACCTGCTGGCGCACGCCCTGCGTCCAGAAGGCGTGGAATTTCCGCCAGGCCCGAGGCAGCCACCAATCGTGAAGAGACTTGATCACGTCTTTAACCCCTGCACACGGCCGATCGCATTTACCAATTTACGATACGGAATCTTGTCAAGTGATTCGAATCCCAGCCACTCCCCGTCGCGCCAGCTTGATCCGTGCCAGCGCGTCAGAATCGCCAGATGCTCCAGATTCGGAGGCCCCCCGGCCGGTAGTGCTTGCGCCAGCTCCCGCAACCGGTGATCCATCGATGCGCCCGCCTCGCCCGCCGTATACCCAAGCGAAAAACGCGCCGGCTCCTGCCACCGCCCGCCGAGCAGGAACAGCAAATCCACCGCCTCGCACACCGGCGCGCGCACAACCGCCACGCCCGACAGTCGATCCGCCGTCCTGGCCAGTTCGCCGCCCAGCGCCTGCACCGCCGCGATCTTTTCCGCGCGCTGATGCATCCGCTCCGCTTCTTCGAACTGCATTTCCGTGCTCGCCCGGTTCCGAGCCGCCTCCGCCGCCTCGCGCAGCGACGCCCCGCTGCTCCGCAAAAACTGCTCCACCCGCGACGACTCGCTGCGATACTCCTCCACCGTCACCGCCTCCTGGCACGGCCTGAGGCATCGCGCCATTTCTCCATAGATACACCCCGGATGCTGCGGCGACGGCGTCAGATTCTCCTCGCACCGCCGGATCTGAAACAGGTCCAGCATTCCTTCGTCGAAGCGCTCCGCCGCCGCCCGGCTGGCAAACGGCCCATAAAACACACCCTTGCCAAGCCGAGTCGTGATCATCGTTCGCGGAAACGGATTCTCCACTGTCAGCCGCACGAACGCCGGGGGGCGCAGCCGTGTGATCCTTTCCCAATCCTCGGGGAAATGCTTCTGCGCCAGCTCCAGATGCAGCAGCGACGATTCGAGGCGCGACCCCACCGGCCAATACTCGATCCGCTCCACGATGCCGCGCAGGTTTAACAGCCTCGATACGCGGTCGCGGTCGGAAATCAGCCGCTTTAGCCGCCGCCGCAGCAGCGCCGTCCGCGCCAGATAGGGTTTCCCCTCGCTCGCCCACAGCAGAAACACCGCCGGCGCGTCAGGAATCGACTCCAGATCCGAAGGACTGGCAAGCAGCGGCGCGCGCATGTTTCTCCAGAGTAACTTCTTATTCGATTTCTAATAGACGTGGCGCACGCACTCGTGCGTGCCGCGTCGAGGCTCGTCTCGACGCCCGCGGGGCGGCCTACTGCCCCCGCTTCTTCACTTCGATATTCAGCCGCTTGATCTTCTGATTCAGCGTCGACAGAGGTACGTGCAGCGCCTCGGCCGCCGCTGTCTGGCTCCAGTCGGACGTTTCCAGCTGCTCGATAATTTTGCGCCGCTCGAAATCGGCGACCACTTCGAACAGGCTCGCGTCGGCGGCCAGCCCTCCGCTTTCGTCTCTGCGGATTCTCAACCCCTTGGCTTCCAGCAGATGATCCGGCAGCACATCGGCCGGAACCAGCGTTTGCGATGCCAGCACTACCGCGCGTTCCACGACGTTCTCCAACTCGCGAACGTTACCCGGCCAGGCGTGATCCATCAGGATCTGCATCGCCTCCGGCTCGAACCGCAGCTGGCTTCGGCCGCTCGCATCGAGGTATTTCTCGTTCTCCCGGCAATACTTGGCAAAAAAATGATCCACCAGTGCCGGAATGTCTTCCTTGCGGTCGCGTAGCGGCGGCAGCGCGAGGTTGATCACGTTCAGCCGGTAATACAGATCCTCGCGAAATTTGCCCTCTTCCACCGCCTTCTTCAGGTCCGCATTGGTCGCTGCCACGATCCTCACGTCCACGCGAATCGTTTCGGCCGAGCCCAGTGGCATGAACTCACGCTCCTGAATCACCCGCAGCAGTTTGGTTTGCGTCTCCGGCGAAATGGTGCCGATCTCATCGAAGAAAATCGTGCCCCGGTTGGCGATTTCGAAATATCCTTTGCGCGACGCCACCGCCCCCGTGAACGCGCCCTTCACGTGCCCGAACAACGCGGATTCGAGCAGATCCGGCGGCACCGAGCCCGAGTTCACCGCCACGAACGGATGATCGCTCCGCGCCGACCGCGCATGGATCGCATTGGCGATCAGTTCTTTACCTGTCCCCGTTTCGCCCGTGATCAGAATCGTCGCCCTGCTCGCCGCAACCTGCGCCACCAGGTCGAGGATTTTCATCATCCTCTCGCTCTTCCCGACGATGTTCGGGAAGCTGTAGCGTTGCTTCAGCGCCCGCTTCAGCTCCGTGTTCTCGCGCTCCAGCCGGTGCTTGGAGATCATGCGTTCGATCTCGATCACCAGCTTCTCGTTATCCCACGGCTTGGAGAAATAGTCGTTGGCGCCGTGCTTCAGCGCCTCCACTGCCACTTCAACCGACCCGTAGGCCGTGATCATGAACAGAGGCGTCTCGCGATCCCTCTGCCGGATCTCCTCCAGCACTTCCATGCCGCTCTTGTCCGGCATCATCAGATCCACCAGCACAAGATCGTACAGGGAGTTTTCCAGCTTCTTCAGCCCTTCGGTGGCGTTCACCGCCAGATCGACGCGATAGCCTTCGAGCGACAGCAAAGCCTCCAGGCTCTCGCGGATATCGGGCTCATCGTCGATCACCAGGATGCGCCCGCGTGAGGATTTCTCCGTGCTGGGCAATTCGGGAGGAAACGGACTGTCGGGGATCATCAAAAAATCAACCTGTCGGTTCGCGCCACCGCGGTACTCGGCGCCGACGTCGGGACCACTTGCGTGGACACGGCTTGCGCCGGTACCGCCGCAGGCACGCCCGCCGGAATCTCGCTTCGCTTCTTGAGCGTTTCCTGAGCTGCCGCCTCAGGAAATGATAGCTCGAAGCGCGTTCCCGCGCCGATCCTGCTCTCCACCTCGATGTCGCCTCCGTGCTCGCGCACGATGCCGTAGCTTACCGACAATCCAAGCCCCGTACCTTTTTTCGCGCCCTTAGTGGTGAAGAAGGGGTCGAAAATCTTCGCCAGATTATCCACCGCGATGCCCGCCCCCGAATCCGCCACCGTCACGATCACCCGTCCGTCGTGGGCGGATGTCTTCACCGTCAGCGAGCCTCCCCGCTCCATCGCGTCCCTCGCGTTCAGGAACAGATTCAGGAACACCTGCTGCAGCTTGCCCGGATTCCCCTTGATCCGCGGCAGAGCATCGTCGAGCGAAACCGTCGTCTTCACGTCGGTTTTCGTGAGTTGGTGCTCCATCAGTGCCAGCGTTTCCTTGAGCGTCTTGTTCAAATCCACGCTCACGAACTCCGTCGGCGACGTGCGCGAGAAATTTAGCAGCGAATTGACGATCTCGCTCGCCCGGAATGTCTGCCGCGCGATCTTCTCAAGCAGCGGAGCCTTCTGCTCGTCGCCGGAAATCTGCTTGGCCAACATCTGCGCGTAAGTCGAGATCACCGCCAGCGGCGTGTTGACTTCGTGCGCGACGCCCGCGGCCAACAATCCGATGGAGCTCAACTTATCGGCCTGCATCAGCCTCCGCTCCAGTTCCGCCCGGTCCGTCACGTCGTCGAAAATGATCAGCCGCCCGATGCGGGTCCCTTCACGCGAAATCAGTGGCGCCACGGCGATATTCAGCGTCGTTTCCATCGGCTTCAGGACGTATTTATAGACGTTCTCCACGCCTGGCCCCAGCCGGTCGCACAGATCCGGCGGCAGCAGTTCGCTCAGCCTCCTGCCCACTGCCTGCTCCCGCGAAATGCCGGTCAGCTTTTCGATTTGCGAGTTCCAACTTTCGACGCGATCTTCCAGATCCGCCGCCAGGATGCCCACGTTGATCGATTCGACGATGTTCTCGCTGAACTCTTTCAACCGCTCGTACTCTTCCACCTTGCGCGCCAGCGATTGATACAGCATCGAATTATCCACCGCGATGCCCACGTATCCGGAAAGCGTGACCAGAAGCTCCACGTCCTCGCTCGAGAGAAAATCGCCCGATTCCGTCCGGCTCACACCCAAATACGCAATCGTCCGCCCGCGCGCCGAACAGGGCAGATAATACGTCAGCTCCAGTTCCGCAATCGAGCGCCTCGCAGACACCGGCATCTCGTGCGACACCACGTCGAGCAGATTCCTTGTCCGCTCGAAAAACAGATATGGCTTCCCAGGTTTCGCGCTCAAGAAGCTCAAATCCAACCCGTAGGGAACGTTCTCCGTCTGCTTGCCGTGACGGTTGCTCGCCAGTTCCAGCCGGAACCGCGATTCGGCGTCATCCCACACAAAGAACGCCACGTGACGGATGCCGAGCGTGCGAATCAGCCGGTCCGCAACGCTCTCCAGCATCTCGCCCAGATTCGTCGGCGACCCCAGCTCGCGCGCGAACTCAATCAGCGTCCGCCGGTAATCGTAGCGGTCTTTGTAGAAGTAGTACCGGTCCAACTGCTCCTGAATCCATTTGCGGATGGGCTGGAACACGAACGCCGCGATCAGGATCAGAGCCACCATCGCCGTGCCGTTCAGTTCGCCCGCTTTGCTCACCGTGAAGATCAGGCCATAGAAGATTGCCAGCACCGCCAGCGTCGCCAGCGTATAGACGTAGCCCTCCTGGAAAATCACGTCGACGTCCATCAGCCGGTAGCGCAGAATCGCGTAGGCCCAAGTGAGGGGGATCAGCGGCAGGCTCAGCACGGCCAGATTCATCGCGTGATTCGGAGGTACGCCGAACAGATATGGCACGGCGTAAATCAGAGCGAACGGCACAATGCCTACCACCGCGCCGTTGCGCAGCCAGGTCAACTGTTTCCGTACAACGGGATCGTCGGCTTTCCGCAACTGCCATGCCAGGACCGCCCCTCCCGCCAGGTACATCGTGCACAAGAATGTCAGCCACACCCGATCCAGCAGCCAGCGCATTTCGAGCAGAGGCGCGTCCGTGTGAATATATCCGAAAATTACACCCAACTGCGAGGCCATCAGAGCAAGGCCGGGCAGGTACAACAACACGGCCGCGCCCCGCCGCTTGATCCAGGCCTGTGGCTCCGGGAACACGAAGCAGAAATGCAGGAACAGCGTCGGCGCCAGATAGCCCGCCACCACGTTGCCCAGGTAAATCACTTTGTCGAAATTATTCAGCTTGCCCGAGTAATGGAACGCCGACATAATGAACGACGCTAGGCATAGCAGGAAGAAGTGTAGCGCCCGCGGCGCGCTTCCCCGGCGGAAATACACAAACAGCCCGATAGCAATATACAGCACCGCCACCGCGTACTGATAGAAAACCGTGGAATCGCGTTCGGCCTGCCCGATGATCACTTTGGCGGTAAAGGGCCGGCCGCCGCGCATCATCTCGTACTTGGCCTCGCGCCAGGGACCCAGCCGCGCCAGCACCTGCGTCGCTTCGAGCGCGTCGTCCATCCGCACGTCTTCTATGGATAGGAGAACGTCGCCCGTTCGTAGCCCCCGCTTCGCCGCCGGACTCCCGGGCGTCACATACGCCGCCACCACGTGCGAATTCTGGTCGGACCCGACCTGATCCACCCAGGCCACGCCGTCGTCGGGAAGCGCAAATCGGCTCTGCTGTTGGAAATTGACCGCCGCGGCCACCACGGCCGCCACTGTCACAACCACCAGCAACGCGCTAACGAGCTGTTGCCTGAATTCCCTCATACCGCCCGCTGAAGACACAAACCCACGTGAAGTCAGTGCACGTGAATGACCACCCTATTATCGAAGCTTGTGATTGATATTACTGCACTTCCTGGCCCAGAGCAAGCCCCGAATATGGGATTCGGAAGATCCTACTATACGGTTGTGTATCCCACCGCCACATCGTTTCTCGTCATGCACAGAAGACGTACACTGAAAAAGAGTGTCCTCTACCACTCTCAGCCCCGCCCACACCCAGGACGCGCCCGGAACCGCTTTCCGCATCCTGGCCGCCATCAGCTTCTGCCACCTCCTGAACGACATGATGCAGTCCGTCGTCCCGGCGGTCTACCCAATTCTCAAATCGTCCTACCATCTCGATTTTAGCCAGATCGGCATGATTACGGCTTCTCTACAGATCACGGCCTCGCTGCTCCAGCCCCTGGTCGGGATGTATACCGACAAGCATCCCAAACCCTATTCTCTTGCGATCGGCATGGGATTTACACTTACTGGCCTCCTGCTGCTTGCCTCCGCGCCGAGTTTCCTGGCGATTTTGGCTGCCGTCGCTCTTGTCGGCGTGGGATCGGCCGTCTTCCACCCGGAATCCTCCCGCATCGCCCGGCTCGCTTCGGGGGGCCAACATGGTTTAGCCCAATCTTTATTTCAAGTTGGCGGCAATGCCGGCTCCGCCACCGGACCCCTCCTGGCCGCCTTTATCGTCCTTCCCAAGGGCCAGCACAGCATCGCGTTTTTCTCCCTTGCCGCCCTGATCGCCATACTGATCCTGGTTCAGGTCGGGTCCTGGTACAAAACCCATCACCCGCCGACCGTCAAGCGCACCGCACCCGAGCGCCATGCCACCGTTTCGCCCCGCCAGGTCACCATCGCTATGTTGGTGCTTATCGCCCTGGTGTTTTCGAAGTATATTTACCTGGCCAGCCTGACCAGTTACTATACTTTTTACCTGATCAGTAAATTTCACGTTTCCGTCCAGAACGCCCAGATTCACCTGTTCCTGTTCTTGGGAGCCGTCGCCGCGGGAACCTTCGCCGGAGGCCCAATCGGCGATCGCATCGGCCGTAAATACGTCATCTGGGCCTCGATCCTCGGCATTTTGCCTTTTACCCTGGCTCTGCCTTATGCGGATCTGTTCTGGACGGGCGTGCTCACCATCATCATCGGCCTGGTGCTCGCCTCTGCCTTTTCGGCGATCCTCGTTTATGCCCAAGAACTGGTCCCCGGCCGCGTCGGTGCTATTTCCGGCCTCTTTTTCGGACTGGCCTTCGGCGTCGCCGGCATCGGAGCGGCCATGCTCGGCAGCCTCGCCGACGCAACCAGTATCACGTTCGTCTACCGGACTTGCGCCTTCCTCCCCGCCATCGGCCTACTGACGGTGTTCCTGCCAAACTTAGAGAGGAGGCGCCGCTAGCCCCGCCCCGGCCTGTACCCCCGCGGACCCAACCCGTTCGCCCAAAGCCGACAAATCGCGCCGGACTCGGGCGAGCACTCCGCCCGCTCGGCTGGGCGAAACAAGCTGCCGCCGCCAGCAGCAAGGTCGCGTTCCTCATGCCTAGATCATATATCTCTTTATTCTCTGCGCCCTTGGCGTCATGGCGTGAAATGCTTTTCGTGCCCTTGGTATACCTTCAGGCAGGAGTCTTCCTGGCTAGGAAGTGTTGGATTCCGAAGGAACTGGACCTCCAGCGGCGCTAACGCCTGCGCCGCGCTTCAGGCTACAATCGAAACTCCGCCGATGAAATCGAAACTTGGACTCTTCCCCCTGGTGGCCGCGACGTTTTTTATGGTCTCCGGCGGTCCTTATGGCATTGAAGGAGTAGTCAAGCAATCGGGCTACGCCGGCGCGATCCTCATGCTGCTTATCATTCCTGTGATCTGGGCGCTTCCGACCGGCCTGATGGTGGGGGAGCTTGCCGCAGCCATCCCCGCCGAAGGGGGGTTTTACGTCTGGGTGCGGCGCGCGATGGGGCCGTTCTGGGGATTTCAGGGAGCCTGGCTGTCGCTCGCAGCAAGCGTCTTCGACATAGCGGCTTACCCTTCGGTCTTGGTGCTGTCACTGGGCCAGCTTTGGCCCGCGGCACTCCACAATCCATGGCGCATCGTGATTCCCGTCGCGGTGATCTTCACCTGCGTGGCGTGGAATCTGCTGGGTTCAAAAGCGGTGGGCGAAGGGTCGATCGCGCTTGGGATTTTGTTGCTCATGCCTTTTGCGATGATGATGTTTCTTGCCCCGCATCACGGCATAGCTCCCGCGACCACGCACACGAGCTGGTATGCGGGCCTCATCATCGCCATGTGGAACTTCATGGGTTGGGACAATGCCTCCACCATCGCCCAGGAAGTGCGCGACCCTCAAAGGACCTATCCGCGCACAATGCTATGGGCCGTGGTTACGGTCACTCTTGTGTACATCGCGCCGATCCTTGCCGTCGCGTACGCCGGCGTTCCACCATCCCAGTGGTCGGACGGTGCATGGGTGAGCCTCGCCGGAGGCATTCGCCCGTGGCTTGCCGTTCCGATGTTGTTGACGATCATGATCAGCGTGCTGGGCCAGGTCAATTCGCTCACCATGTCCTATTCGCGCATCCCTTTCGCGATGGCCGAGCACGGGCTCGCGCCGTCCGTTTTCCGGCGCGTGACGAACAACGGTTCGCCGTGGGCCGCTCTACTTGCCTGCGGCGCGATCTGGACGCTGGCGCTGAGCCTCAGCCTCGACCGGATCCTACTGCTTGACATTATGCTTTACGGCGGCAGTCTGACCCTGGAGTTTATCGCGCTGATCGTCCTGCGGGTGCGCGAGCCCGAGCTTGTGCGGCCGTTCCGCATCCCCGGAGGCCCGGCAGGAGCCGTAGCGATGGCCGTGATGCCGTGCGTCTTGCTTCTGGTGGCCGCGGTGATGAACCGCCATGAACAGATCGGTTCCATCAGCGCAGCAGCGCTGGCGGGCATCGTGGCGCTGTGCGGCATTGCAGTGTACCCTTGGGCAAAGAGGATGTCATGAAGCGCGTGCCTTGGCTTTTCCCTTCCGGTGCCCGCCTGGGTACCGACAACGCAATCCTCCACGCCCGCGCGCGCCAGTCATCGCGTGGAGGGCTTTCCGGGACCTCTCTCGATTAAGACCGTTCGCGCCGGCAAAGTACCTGGATCGTTCACAATGGCGGTATGAGACTTTTCTTGCTGACTGCGCTTCTCTTGGGAACGGTGCTCGCCGAGACTCCCCTGCGCGTTTCCATGGTTTCTCTCGGCGTGCGGGATTGTGCGCGATCCATCCCGTTTTATCGGGATGTACTTGGTCTTACGATGGTGGGCAAGCCTGGCGAAGTGGCATTGTTCCGCGCGGGCGAAATCACGATCGTTCTGAATGAGCCCTCGGCGCGCAACGTAAAGGGCGCTTTGGCGGGCACGGTCGAAGCGATCTTCCCAGTCGCAAGCGTTGCAGAGTCCCATCGCGATCTGGAGGCTCGCGGGTGCAGCTTCATCGCCAAGCCCCACGAGGTCACCGAAGGCACGTGGGCAGCGACGTTCACCGATCCGGACGGGCACAGGCTGACGATTTTGGGCGCGAAATAGCTATTTTTCGATCACGGCTTTTGCCCGTAGATTCGCGACGCCCGCAGTGTAGCGCTCGTCGGTCACGGTGAACGCCACGGCGTCCTCCAGCCAGTCGTGCGCCGTGCCGTCGGGATCGTGGGAGGCTACGGTGAGTGTGTAAGGATGCGGGCATAGGTCGCACAGGAAGCTAAACGAAAGCGTCACGGTATCGCCGGCGGCGCGCGGGCCGATTTTCAGCCGCTCCAATTGCGTATTCGTGCCGTACACCTCGAATCCGATCTGGGTGCGGATCAGGATGCCCAGCACCGGATCCTGCACGGCTTCATGGAACCGTACGGTGACGCGCACGCTCACCATCTCACCGCTTTTCCAGACGATGGTGGGCTTACCATCCGCGCCGTGCGTTTCGATGGACAGCACTTCCGCCCGTCCGTCGCCGCGGCGGTAGGATGGCGCGAGCCTAGGCGGAATGGTGCCGCCCCAGGCGCGGATCTTTTCCGAAACCGCGCGCTTATACTTACGCAGCGTCTCTCGCGGGTCGCCCTTGGCCGCCAGTTCTCCCGCTTCCAGCCACCAGACTTCGTCGCAGAGAGATTCCAGAAGCTGCTCCTCGTGCGACGCGAGCAGTACGGTGGTCCCCGCGCGCCGCAGGCGGTCGAGGCCGGTAAGCGTTCGCGCACGGACCACGGCGTCCTGAGTCGCCAGCGCCTGATCCAGCGCCAGAACCGCGGCCGGGGCCAGGTTCAACGCGTCGCCCGGGCCCACGAACCGGCTCTCCGGCGGCGCCTTCACTTCGCCCGACTCCGGATTCAGGACTCCGCAGGCGAGCTTCAGCAACTCCGTTATGCCGGAGCCTTTCTCGCCGATCACGCCGATGATCACCCCTGGCGGCGCAACCGCCCGAAACTCTTTCAGAGGACCGGCGGAGACGTTCTTGAACTCAAGGGACATTCAAAAACAGGATACAGGGTTTTTTAGCGCCTCCCCGTGGCGGGGAGATCCTCGCATGCGTTCGGACCGATCGTGTTCTCCCGTAGCTTAACTCCGGGGCCTGCCGCAATGCAGCGCGATTTCATCTTGTGGCCGGAAATTGTATTGTTCCGAATCGTGTTGCCGCGGACGTCCTCCATGCGCACCACGCCTTTGCTCAAGTAGATTCCGCTTTCGAGCATCTCCGGCTCGTCGGCTTTATAAACACATCCGAACTGCTTCGCGTTTTCGTTGCACTCTGCGGTGTTTAAATGAATAAACGAATTGCCCGTCACCGTGTGTCCGGAGCCCATCAGGAACAGGCCTCCAAACTTCACGCCATCGATGATATTGCCGCGAATCTCGATGTTCTGCGAGTTCATATTCGGATCGGTGTTGTTCATGACGATGCCGAAATGGCCAAACGCGTAAGATGCAGGCGCGCCGCGATTCACGCAGGTATTCTCAACAATCGATCCGTCGTGGAATCCGTCGAGGTCGATGCACTTCCCATTGACCTCTTCAAACTTGTTGTGCACGTACGTGGAATGGTCGACGTTGCCGGCCGTGTCCAGAGCCACGGGTGTGCCGTACGTCTCGAAGTCAACGAGTTCCGGCGGATAGCCGATGTGGTTGCCGGCGTTGTCCTCGACGCGCACATTCGATGCCGCGCCGACCTGGATCGCATCGCGCCCTAGTTGCTCGAAGCGATTGGAGACGAACAGGCCGTCATGCAGCCGCGGCGAGGTGTAGAGCGAATGGGTCCACAGCGCATTGCCGCGAATGCGCCGGAACTCGGAATCGCGGACTTCGAAATTCGACGTTCCTTCCTCGATGACGATTCCTCCGGTGGTGTTGTTGCGCCCGTTCGGCTTCTTCGTTCCCGAATCTTCCACCAGCACGTTCCTGATCTTGACTCCCGAGCTGCGGCTGGCGATCACGGCAAAACTGGGAATCGCCGAGAACCGCACTTGAGAGATTTCAACGCCTTCGACGCGATCCAGCACGATTCCGTTATTGGAATAAAAGACTCGGAACGCGTTCTCTGGCGGGGCCATTTCGGCGGGCTGATCAAACGTCGAGCGGTTGCCGTCAATCGAAAAATCGCGAAAGCGGAGGTTGCGCGCGCCCTCGGCGAAGAAGATCGCTCGGCCTTTGAAGTTATTGGCTGCCTTGAGAATCGTCCGTGATCCGACAACCTCCAGATCGTGCGCACCCGGCGCAAGCCGAAGCTCGGAAGAGATTTCGATGATGCCGGGTGGCAGTGAGATGGAGCCGGTGGGCTGCCTCGCCAGCGTCTCGCGAAGGCGGGATTCGACTGTGCCGCCGCAGCCGGCGCTCAGGAAAATGGCGACGAAACACGCGGCTAGTTCGGCTTCTTGAGCCATTCGCCGATCCATTCCAGAAACTGGCCATACCAGAGCACGCTATTCTGCGGCTTCATGATCCAATGGCCTTCATCGGGAAACAGCACCAGTTTTGACGGCACTTTCTGCTCCTGCAGCGCGGTGAACAGTTGCATCCCCTGGCCCACCGGGACGCGATAGTCCAGTTCGCCGTGCAGAATCAGCGTCGGCGTCTTGAATTCCTTGGCGAAAAAACTCGGCGACCAGCGCGCGTACATCTCCGGGTTGTCCCACGGCATGCCCTTGAACTCCCACTGAGGAAACCACAATTCTTCCGTTTCGCCGGTCATGCTACGCAGATCGTAGACGCCGGAGTGCGAGATCAGCGCCTTGAACCGATTGGTGTGCCCCAGGATCCAATCCACCATGTAACCGCCGAACGACCCTCCGGCGGCGGCCATGCGGTCGGCATCGGCGTAGGGCAACTTTTGAACATAATCGGCAACGGCCATGATGTCGTCAAAACACCTGCCACCCCAATCGCCGTTGATGTCGTCGATGAATTTCTGGCCGTAGCCGGTGGACCCCCGCGGATTCGGCATCACGATCAGGTAACCCGCGGACGCGAACACTTGCGGATTCCAGCGATAGCTCCACGTCTCGCCCCATGCGCCCTGCGGACCGCCGTGAATCAGGAACAGGACTGGATATTTTTTGGTGGGTGAAAAATCAGGAGGCTTTACCAGGAAGGTTTGAATCCGCGTCTTGTCCTCGCCACTTTCGACCCAAAATTCCTCGAGGGGACGCACGGTGGAGCCTGCCAGCGCGGCGTCGTTGAAGTGCGTCAGTGCGATGCCCGCCCCCGCTCCCGCGGTCGCCTTGAAGATTTCCGTGGGGCGCGAGCCACTCTGCTGCGAATAAACCATGGTGGAGCCGTCGGGCGTGAACTGCACGTCGTCCAGGCTCAGCGCTCCGGAGATGATGGAGCGCAGGCCTCCGCCAGAAGCGGAGATCATCTGCAATCCGCTGCGCCCGCGATCTTCCGAGGTGAAAACCAAGCGCTCGGAATCGGGCAGCCAGGTCATGCTGTCCACCCAGCGGTCCAGGCCTTCGGAGAGGTTGGTCGTCTTGCCGCTGGCGCGATCGAGAACCATCAGGCGCCAGCGATCACTCTCATAGCCGGCGCGGGCTTGCGAGCGGAACGCCAGCATTTTTCCGTCTGGCGAGTAGACTGGAGAATTATCGGCGCCCAGGCCGATGGTGATCCGCCGCATTTCGCCGCCCGCGAGCGGGACGGTATAGATATCCGAATTCGTGCTGGTGGCCGGGTCTGGATCGACGTTCATGGTGAACGCCAGTTCCTGCGAATCGGGCGAGATGGCGTATCCGTCAGGTCCGCCGAGCGAGAAGGGAGGCACGTCGTACGGCCCGGGCGTCAGATCCTTGACGTTCGATCCATCGGCATCGACCACCAGCAGATGCTCCCGGCGTTTGGTCTCATAGGCAGTCCAGTGACGGTAGAGCAGGGAAGTGTACACGCGGGCTTTCACCTTGCTCTTGGCTTCGGCCTCGATTTTCGTTCTGTTGCAGGAATCGTCGGCACCGCATTCCGGGTACACGCTGGATTGAAAGACGATCTTCTTGCCGTCCGGCGAAACAAGCAGGCCTCCCGCTTCGGTGGCGAGCCTTGTGATCTGGCGCGCACGGCCGCCGTCGGTATCCATTACCCAGACCTGTGACGATCCGCCGCGGTCGGAGATAAAGTAAATTTTCTTGGAATCAGGAGCCCAGCGCGGACGCTCGTTATCGTTGCCCTCCCGCGTGATCTGAACAGGCGAGCCGCCGTTCAGGGGGACAACGTAGATCTGTTTGGGTTTAATATTTTTCTCGACGTCGACCGTCTGCACGGTAAAAGCGACCTGCTTTCCATCGGGCGAGAGCGCAGGCTCGCTGACCCGGGAGAGGCCGAGCATCATTTGAACGTCGAAAGTCCGGCGTTGGGCGAGAAGCGCGCCGGCCGTGAAAACAATCAATACCAACCGCATGGTTTCTTAATTTTAGCGCGCGGTCAGGCGCCGGTTGTCTTCTCAATACGCGGATCAGGCGCGAGCCAGATTAGGGCGACAGCGATGTACAGCGCGATGGCGATCCACGAGTGCACGAAGGACATGGGGATCGCGACCAGGTACATCGTCAAAGAGAGCTTGCCCTTGAAATCGCTCCCGATCGCTCCGGCCAGAGGGGAGTTCGGATTGCAGCCGATGAGGCACTGCTGTAGCATCACATAGCCGATGGCAGCAAGGGCCAGAATGACCCCATAGCACGCCGTCGGCAGGGGCGCGAAGTGCGTGTCGTCCATCCAGTGGATCACGAACGGCACCAGCGAGAGCCAGAACAGCAGGAAAAGATTCGCCCAAAGCACGCGGCCGTTCACACGCTTGGAGACTTGCAGCATGTGGTGATGATTATTCCAAAAAATACCAACGTTCGTGTAGCTCAGCGCGTAGGCCAGCAGCACGGGGACCGAGCCGCGCAGCGCCTCCAGATTCGCTCCGGCGGGCGCCTTCATTTCGAGCACCATGATCGTGATGATGACCGCCAGAACTCCATCGCTGAATGCTTCGACACGCCCTTTTTCCATAATTGCCCTCGGATAAATGTACCAGGGTCCGCTCCCGCAGGTCGCGGCTCCGTGCCGGTTCGTTAGAATCAAGAGACTCATGCGAATCCATCTCATTTTTCTTGTTGCGTCCGTGTCTTTGGCGCAGGATGCGGCGAAACTGGCGGAAGAGCTCACGGTGAAGGCGGCGCTCGAAGCGGCCAAGCGCAACGAAGCGCATTTCATCGACGAACAGGCGCGATTCTGTCAGATCCCTGCGCCGCCTTTCAAGGAAGAAGTCCGCGGCAGGGAGTTCGAGCGCCTGTTCAAGAATCTGGGCCTGGAAAACGTGCGGATCGACAAGGCCGGCAACGTGATCGGTGTCCGGCCGGGCGCCTCCCCGCATCCCAACCTGGTGTTCGCGGCGCATCTGGACACGGTTTTTCCGCCGGAAACCGACGTCAAGGTCACGCGCGAAGGCAGTGTGTTGAAGGGGCCCGGCATCGGCGACGATTGCCGAGGCTTGGCCGTGATGCTCGGCGTGATTCAAGCGCTCAACGATGGCCATGTGAAGACGCCGGGCACGATTACGTTCGTTGCCGACACGGGTGAGGAGGGCCTCGGTGACCTTCGTGGGACGAAAAATCTGTTTAACGACAGCCTGAAGGGCCAGATCGACAAGTTTATCTCCGTGGACGGCACGGGCCTGAGCATCGCCAACGTCGGCGTCGGCAGCTATCGTTACCGCGTGACATTCAAAGGGCCCGGAGGACACAGCTTCGGCGCATTCGGCATGGCGAATCCGATTCAAGCGATGGGCCGCGCGATCGCCAAGATCGACGCGTTTGACGTACCCGCCAATCCCAAGACGACGTTCAACGTCGGCCGCGTGGGCGGAGGCACGTCGGTAAACGCGATTCCATTCGAGGCCTGGATGGAGGTGGACATGCGATCCTCCGACAAAGCATCGCTGGAGGCGTTGCACGCGAAATTCAAGAAGGCCGTGGACGAAGCGGTCGAGGAAGAGAATAAGCGCTGGAAGGGGCGCGGAGCCGTTTCCGCATCGCCGGAGCTGGTGGGGTACCGTCCAGGGGGCACCACCTCCGCCGATTCGGCGATCGTGATTACAGCGCAGGCCGTTTCGAAAGTCTTCGGCTACAGCGGCAGGCTCGGCGAGGGATCCACAGACTCGAACGTGCCGATGAACATGGGCATTCCGGCCATCACTATCGGTGGAGGAGGCCGCGGCACGGGCGCGCACGCGCTCAACGAGGCCTTCGATACAACGGATTCCGTGCTGGGAACGCAGCGGGCCCTGCTGTTGGCGGTGGCCTTGGCGCGATAGGAGGACGTCGTGAATTATCTGATGGCAGCGATGATGGCCGCGGGCGCATTCGGGCAGACCCAGCCTGTTAAGAAACAAGCCTGGAGCCTGATTTCCGATGCGTTGACCGACAAGAACCCGGACACGCGGGTGCAGGCGGTGCAGTCAATGGGCCTGATCGGCGTGCACGAGCCGTATCTTTCGGCGCTGGAGGGGATGCTGGAGGACAAGGATGTGCAGGTGCGCGTGGCCGCGATAACGAGCCTGGTGGATATGAAGAACAAGAAAACCGCTCCGGCGCTGAAGAGAGCTTTGGCCGATCCCGTACCCGAAGTGAGCTTCGCGGCGGCGAAGGCGCTTTGGGTCATCAGGGACCCGGAGGGCGAGGATGCCCTGATCTCCGTCTTGGGCAAGGAATTGAAGACATCCTCCGGCTATTTCACCAAACAAAAGCGCGACTCGCTGCGCCTGCTGCAAACGCCGCGGCCCCTGCTTATGTTCGCGTTCAAGACGGGGATCGGTTTCGCGCCCGTTCCGGGTCTGGGCGAGGGCGTTTCATCGCTGCAAGGGATTCTGTCCGACGCCGGCATTTCGGGACGCGCGGCCACGGCACTGCTGCTGGCGCCTGAAAGGGATCCTCGGGTGGAAGCAGCGCTGATCGACTGCCTGGAAGACAAAGAAGCCTCCGTTCGCGCGGCGGCCTGCCATGCGCTGGCTCTGCGAAACAAGAAGTCGCTGGAGCCGCAATTGATTCCGCTGATGGAAGATAAGAAACCGGCGGTGCGGATGCGCGCGGCGGCAGCTTGCCTGCGGCTGGAGTCGATTCCCGCGCCGGCGGCAAAGAGGCCGGCTGCGGAAGCGAAGAAGTAGGGCAGCCGGTCTCGCCTGCCGGACGAGTTTCCCGGGCGAAAATCGTCAATCCCGCAATTCGCCGAGCGACCAATCGGGCACGCCGCCGCTGCGGCTGGCGACGATCGCGCCCAGACGATTGGCGAACGCGCCGATCTTAGACGCAGGCCAGCCCGCATTGAGACCATGCAGGAACGCCGCTGCGAACGCATCGCCCGCGCCCACCGTATCGGCGATCCTCACCGCAACGCCGGGCACCTCCACGTACTCCGCCCCGTGCAGGATGGCGCAGCCGTGCTCTCCACGGGTGACGCAGACGGCTTCCCATCCATGGCGCGACGCGTAATCGCGGCAAAAGGACTCAAGCGATTCGTGGCAAGTCGCGGCCATCTTCTGGAGATGAATCACCTCGTCGTCGTTGAGCTTCACGACGTGAGCGCCCTGTAGCAGATCCATCAACAGAGGAGCATTGTAGGAATCCCTGCGCAAATTGATATCGTAAAAGCGCCGGGCGAATGGGTACCGTCCGGTTAATCTCCGCAGCAGATCGCGCATTCGCGGCTCGATCAGCTGCAGGGTGCCGTGATAGATCCAGGCGGGCGAAAGCACGTCTAGATCGGCCTCATTCAACGTTACAAAATCGTAGGCCGCGGGCCGGTGCAGCACGTAGGAAGGCTGGCCTTCGGCGTCCACAGTGACTGAAACGGCTCCGGTGGGCGCGTCCCGCACCGTGCGGATGAATCGCGTGGAGAGGCCCAGGTGAGCGGAGGCCTCCAGCGCCCGCCGGCCGCGACCATCGTCGCCGACGGCGCTCACAAAGGACACGTCGTGGCCGAGCCGCGCCAGATGCACGGAGAAGTTGAACGTTGCGCCGCCCAGCAGTTCTTTATCGCCGATCAGATCCCACAGGATTTCGCCCAGGCTCGCCACCCGCAACGGTCAATCCCTCCTTAACACCCAGACTTCGGACAGGCGCGATTTGTTGCGCCAGTTTAGATCTTCCTCGCCGACGGGTTTATCGAAGGTCAGGACCATTTTGCGCTCTTTTAAGAACTTCGGGTCGACGGGAAATTCTTTGAACTCTCCCATCTTCTTTCCGTCGATTACGGGCATCACACGTTCGCCGTTGATGCGAAGGTTGGCCTGACCGGCGCCCGTAGTGCGAATAACGTACTTCCCGCCGGGGTCGAGGCCTTCATACACCATGGCGCGAGGCCACATGGTGATCTGCCAGGTGGTGCGGGCGCGGCTGCGGCCCCGATCCCACCACCAGTAGGTCCGGTCCGGGGCAACCTCCGGTTGCACATGCGGCGACTTGGCGATGTTGCCCGGATTGTCGTAGAAACTACCCGGGCCGGGATGCTCCCAATGTGCGATCACGAGCAGCCTTTCGACTTTCGCATCCTCCGAAGGCAGCTTGCGAATCTCCGCGAACTGGTCTTCAATCCACCAGCGGTTGTTCAGGGGTGTGTCGATGAAATCGAGCACCGCGCCGCGCTGCGGGTCGCTGGCATAGTATTGCTCGACGCTCGATTGGAGGCCGATGGATTGGAACAGTTCTGCGCACAGTTCGACGATGCGGGCTCGGAGTTCGGGGGTGGCCGTATGGGCGTCGCTACGGTCCAGCACGCGCGATGCTGCGTTCATCACCTCGGCCGCGCCCGATTTGCCGGCGTTGGCGAGGATCGCGTTGGCCTCGTCCTCCAGGCTCGATTCATAGATCAGGCGCCGGCGGTCATAGGCATCGTAGTTGGCCCGCAGCAGGCACATCTGCCATCGCCAGTTGTTTTCGAGCCAGGGCGCGGCTCGCTCGAGTTCGCGCCACTGAAGCAGAGTGCCCTCCACGGCTCCGTTATCGGCAAGCGAGCCACGCCAGTTGCGTTCGAGCGCCAGGATCGCATCGGCGGCCTTTTCGGCCACACTTGAAGCGAAATATACTCGGGCGTATTCGATGAGGATGTCGCGAACGCTGCGGGAGGAGTCCCAGGCCAGCGCGCTCCAGATAACTTTATTGACGTCGTCGTGCGCGCCATCGGAATAGGAGACAAAACCGTCGGTATATACGCCAGTGCGCGCGTGAATCGCGGCATATTCGGCGGGACGCGGATTGATCGCCTCGCGGCCAAGAGTGCGAGCGTAGGCGGGATCCCAGTCCGGCACCTCATATTGCGACAGCTTGTTATGCGTCAGGTCCGGATAATCGCGGACCTTGTAGCGGGCGCTCAAACGGCCGCGCAACTCGGCCAAAGGTGCGCTTGATGGACCACCGACGAGGCCTCCGAACCAGTTTGGCTGCTCGCGGGCGATGTACTGATAGACAAACTCGCGCTGGGCGGCCGAGAACTGCTGGGTCGACATCCAGATTCTGGCCTTGGAGTGCAGGGGCAGGAGGCGTTTCGCCATATCCTCCAGAAATGGAAGGACCATTTCCGGTGCGTTCTTGCCGGGATCGCCGCCAGGGAAGAAAATTCCCGTCAGTTCCGGCGTGTCGCGAAAGAACTCCTCGCAGCGGGCGAGAAGCGCGGCGCGCTTGGCCTGATCGTTCAGGTCGAAGTCGGCGGGAATCCAGGCCCAGTAGTCCAGGTTGTAGCGGAGGCAAATTTCCCCGATGATGCGATTCATCTCGCGGCGGGAATACTTCATCACCGGTGTCGGGCGGTCGTCCTGGAACGGAATTCCTTCAATGCTGTTCGTTCCGAAAAACGCCAGCTCCCTGATGTACTGTTCGAATTGCGCCGGCGTCCATGCGTCATAGGAGTTGGCCTGCGTACGGTAGCCGAGCTGGTGGCCGCGAATCGGATACTTGGGCGCGGTGGCGATATCAAGAGGCGATGGGACGCTCAGTTTGCCCTGCGCCATGTCTGCGAGTCGCAACAAGTTGCCGACGCCGAATAGTTCGCCGCGCGCCCCCGCGCCTTCGATGACAACGGCCGGCTGAGCCTGTTTGCGGTCGAGGTAGAGATGGTATCCCTCGGCGGGAATGTTCGAGTCCTCCGCGATCGCGATGGAGGGCCTGCTCTCCCGCGGGGAAGTCGCGATCGGCAGGCGGATGCCGGTGCGTTTCTGCACCTCCTCGATGAGTACGGTTGCCGCGATGGGCGCAGGGCCGGGACGGACCACGACGACGGCGTCATGCAGATCGACGTTCGCGGCGAACAGGCGGGCGGCGAAGATCATCAATACGGGGATGAGGATTCGCATCACTGGTAATCCTTATGACGATACTGCACAATGAACGTGATGCGCTCGTGGGGCCCCCGATCCGCAACCGACGCCCTCGTCGGCCTTTGGTTGCACAGCGTATCGCCGGACCAGGGTCCGGCGCGGACGGGCGTCCGCCCCACTCCTAACGGACGAAGGCTTCTTGCAGACCCCCGTCGACCTGAATTGTTTGGCCGGTGATCTTCGACGACCGGTCCGACAGCAGGAAGTACGCCGTCTCGGCCTGATCCTCTGGCGTGATCGCCGCTTTGGTCAACGTGCGCTGAGCGTAGTAGTTCGCCAGTTTGTTGCGCAGCGATTCGTCCGATTCGGATTCCTCGAACGGAATCGAGTATTTCACCAGCGACGCGATGACGCGGTCGCGTGGGAACATGGTCGAGCCGGCCACGACCGTCGCCGGCGCCAGGGCGTTGACGCGCACCAGCGGCGACAATTCCACGGCCAAGCCTCGCACCAGATGATTCGCCGCCGCTTTCGACGCGTCGTAGGCGAGTGAACCTTTTTTCGCCACCACGGCGTTGACGCTGGTGGTGATCACCAGGCTGCCGCGCAATCCCTGGCGCGCGAAGACGTGACGAGCCTCGTCGCCGACCAGGTATCCGCCCATCACGTTCACGTCGAAGGTCAGCTTCCACTGCTCGTCCGTGACGTGGCCGGCGCGGTCCGGTGAAACGTAAACGCCCGCGGTGACGACGATGTTGTCGACACCTCCGTAGGCCAGCACGGCTTGTTTCAGCACTTCGCGGACGCTGGCGCGATTGGTGATGTCGACGCCCAGGCCGATGGCTGGTCCGCAGCCGGAAATTCCGGTTCCGGCCACGCCGATGCCGAGCCCGTGAACCTTGGTCAGTTCCCTGGCGGTCGCTTCGGCGGCGCTCTTGTCGAGGTCTGCGCAAACCACGTGCGCGCCCTCTTTCGCCACGCGATGCGCCACTGCGCGTCCGATGCCGTTACCGGCTCCGACGACGATCACCACATTGCGCGCCAGTTCTTTTTCGGGCGGCATTCGCTTCAGCTTGGCCTCTTCCAATAGCCAGTATTCGATGTCGAAGGCTTCCTGCTGTGGCAGGGAGATGTATTCGTCAATGGCTTCTGCGCCGCGCATCACTTCCACGGCGCAGTTGTAGAATTCAGCCGTCACGCGCGATTCGCTCTTATCCTTGCCGAAGGCGATCATGCCGACCCCGGGGATCAGTATCACCGTCGGATTCGGGTCGCGCATGGCGGGCGAGTTCGGATGCTTGCTGCGTTCGTAATAGGCCGCGTAATCCTTGCGATACTGCTCCAGGCCGGCCGTCAGCTTGCCTTTGAGCGCGTCCAGATTCTCCGCCTGCGGATTCCAATCGACATACAGAGGCTTGATTTTCGTGCGCAGGAAGTGATCCGGGCAGGACGTGCCAAGTTCTGCCAGCCGGGGAGCATCATGGCTGTTGACGAAGCGGCGAATGGTCGGATCGGACTGGATGGTCGCGATGAAACGTTTCTTCTGCGAGACCTGTCCGCGCAGCCAGGGAAGCAATTCGAAGAGCAGTTCGTCGCGGGCAGCGTCGGATAGGGGAGCGAATTTCTGGCCACCAAAGGTTTTCTCGCCCTTATCGCGCGCTTCAATATAGTCGGCTGCCTTTTCGATCAGGCTCAGCGTCAGATCGTAGCATTCCTTGTCGCAGTTGGCCCAGTTGATCAGGCCGTGCTGGCCGAGGATGACGCCTTTGCGCTTGGGGTCGGCCTTGGCAAGGCGTTCTAGCTCCAGGCCGAGCTCGAAGCCGGGGCGCAGCCAGGGCGTCCAGACGATCTCGTCGCCGAAAATTTCCTTGGTCAGCTCCTTGGAATGCTTGGAGGCAGCCACGGAGATGACCGAATTCGGGTGCATGTGATCCACGTGCTTCCAGGGCACGAACGAGTGCAGGGTCGTATCGATCGACGACGCGCGCGGATTCAGGTTGAAGGTGCAGTGTGTGAACAGGGCCACCATGGCGTCCTCGTGCGGCGTCTTGGGGCCGATTTCCTTGCCTCCGAGATAGATCCTCTGGAGGGCCAACAACTTCTCCTGATAGAGCGAGGAAAAGTTTTCAAGCTTGCTGGTTCGCAGGTCGCCCCCCGAGCCCTTTACCCAGAGGACTTCGGTTTCCGCACCGGTGAGAGGGTCTTTTTCCATCAACTTCGACGAAGTGTTGCCGCCACCTGTATTGGTGATGCGTTGATCTGAGCCGAGGAGATTGGAGCGGTAGACGAGGCGCTCGGCCGGTGACAGGGAGTTGGCCTTCTGGTCGTCCCAGAGGTAGTTGACGTGTTTCATGGGGTCTTTTCAGAATAGCAATTTGCGAATTTATGGGGATTGAGACGTTTCAAGATGATGACGCGGACGTTTATCCGGCTCGCGGCGTACAATCTGAAAATGCTCTGCCGCCTTGCCGTGTCCGCAATCGCGCTGTCCATTTTTCCCATCGCAGCTTCGGCGCAGGTGAAGCCGGAGGAGGTTTATCCGGATCCCCTGAAGTTCCTGTTCTGGAGCCCGCAGGAAAAGCCCGTCGGCTTCCGCAATATCGACAAAATTTTCCCCGGCCACGTGGTCAAGCGCGGGGTACACGTCGCGCCCCTGCCGTATGCAGCGCGGGAACTGGCGGTTCGCTATCAATACAAAGGCGAGGCTTGGGACACGGCGCGATTTATGGAGCACAACAACGTCGCCGGGTTGTTGGTGATCCACGATGGGAAGATTCTGATGGAGCGATATGCGCTGGGTTTCGATCAGAACAGCCGCTGGACGTCCTTCTCTGTGGCGAAGTCATTTACTTCGACACTTGCAGGCGCGGCCATCGCCGACGGCGCCATCAAGAGCATCGACGATCCGGTGACGCGGTACCTGCCGGGCTTGAAAGGATCCGCTTATGACGGCGTGACGGTCCGGCACGTCCTGAACATGTCCTCAGGCGTGAAGTGGAACGAAGACTATGTGGATCCCCACTCCGACGTGAACTCGTTTTCGCAAGCGACGGATGAATCCAAGGGGAGCCGCCTGACAACGTACATGGCGAAACTGCCGCGTGAGGCCGAGCCCGGTACAAAGTTCGTCTACAAGACTGGCGAAACGAATCTGATCGGCGAGATTATCATCGGGGCGGTCAAGAAACCGCTGGCGGCGTATCTTTCGGAAAAGGTCTGGTCGAAGGTCGGCATGGAGCGGGACGCGTTCTGGATTACGAGCCCGGACGAAAGGGAAATCGGCGGCTGCTGCCTCAGCATCAGTCTGCGCGATTACGGCCGCTTTGCGATGTTTTTTCTAAGCGGAGCGAAAGGCGTGGTGGCCGCCGATTGGACGAAGCAAGCTACCACGCCGACTCCTTTCTCGACCGACCCGCGAGGCGGATACGGCTATCAATGGTGGACCGGGCCGAACGAGACGTTCTTCGCTTCCGGAATTTTCGGGCAGCACATCCAATTCTTCCCGGCCGAGAAGGTCATCGTCGTGACGTTGAGCGCGTGGCCGACTGCGCTCGACGGCGCCCGGCGCGACGCGCGCGGCGCATACTTGCAGGCGGTGCGGGACGCCATTCTGCACTAAGCTTTAAGTAGATGAGGTTGAGACTCGGAGCGGCCGCCGCCTTGGCACTGGCGCAACTCGCGGCCGCGCAGGACCAGGGATGGCATTCGCTATTTGACGGCTCGTCGCCGAAAGGCTGGCTGGGAGTCACGGGAAAGCCGTTTCCCACCCAATCGTGGACCATCGAGGACGGATGCCTGAAAACGCTGGTAACCAAGGACGGCGCCGAGGATATTCGCACAGAGGACTCGTTCACGTCGTTCGAACTGCAGTGGGAATGGAAGCTGGCAAAGCTCGGTAATTCCGGCGTAAAGTATCTTATCCAGCGGATGGACGACTGGGCGAATCAAGAGGGCCGGCAGGCGCGGGCCCGTGGGTTGGAGTATCAACTGGTGGACCTGTATTCGACGGACGCCAAAGACCCCACACGCATCACGGGTGCTCTGTATGCGATTTTCCCCCCGGAGAACGCCAACTGGAAGATCGGCGAGTTCAATGAATCGAAGCTGATTGTCAACGGCACGCACGTCGAGCACTGGTTGAATGGCAAGCGCGTGTTGACGTACGAAACGACCGACCCCAAAGTGCAGGCCTCGTTGAGAAACATGCTGCCGAAGGGATCGGCGGCTGACGCGCCTCTGGCGACGGAAAGCCCGATCAGCCTGCAGAATCACGGGTCGGAAGTGTGGTTCCGGAAGATCAGGATTCGGGTATTGCCGTAGCGCTGCGTGTACCGAAGGGGGCAGACCGCCCTGCCCACGCGGCGCGGATGAAGGTCCTAATTAAATAAGAATTTCCGCCGATTAACTGATAGAAATGCTTCGCACTCTCTTGATCTCTCCGGAGGGTGCCCGAGGCCGGGAACTCATCGCCGCAATCGCTAAAGTCCCGGAAGTCGAAGTTGTACGGGCGCTCTCGGAATATCCTTCGGAAAACGACTTATTGCGCATCGTCCGCCTGCGGAAAGCGGACCTCCTGATCCTGGACGTCGCGGACCTTGCGCGAGCCAAAGCAGTGGCTTCCGTCCTCGACAGACTGATGCCAGGTTTCCCGGTGATCACAATCGGAGGGAGCGACAGCCTTGCTGTGCTGGCGGAACTGATGCACGTGGGCATTCGCGACCATCTAACGCCTCCGTTCGATGGACCGGCACTTGCCGAGGCGATTGAAATCGCGCGGCGGCGTCTGGCGACAAGCCCGGTCGCCCGCGTGCGGGAGGCCGATATCTATTCCTTCCTTCCCGCCAAGCCCGGGGTCGGCACATCCACGATCGCGGTAAGCGCCAGTTGCGCGGCTGCGGAAAATCTCGGCCTGAAGACGCTGCTGCTCGATTGCGATCTGGCGGCTGGGACGATCAAGTTTCTGCTGAAGCTCGGAAATACGGCGTCGCTCATCGATGCTGTCGCGCACGCCGGTAACCTGGACGAAGATCTGTGGAGCCAGATGATCGGGAAATGGGAAAAGCTGGAGGTGTTGCACGCGGGCCTGCTGGATCCTCCACCGGAAGTGGATCTCATGGGCCTGCAAAAAGTCCTGGCGATGGCGCGAGACCAGTACGAGGTGATCTGCGCCGATCTGGCCAGTAGCATTGACTCGTTTTCGACAGCCATTATGCGCGAATCGCGGAGGATTTTCCTGGTGACGACGCCCGAACTGGTGCCGCTCCATTTGACCTCGGCGCGCGTGCGCCGCCTCACCGAACTGGGCCTGGATGATCGCCTGGCGCTGCTGTTGAACCGCAAGACACGAGGCGGATTGAGCGATCAGGCGGTGGCGGATGCCGTCGGCATCCCGGTGAGCCACACATTTCCCAATGAATACGTCGCCGTGAACCACTCCATCATGGAGGCGTCTCCGGTGACGCCGCACACGCCGCTGGGGCAGAGCATCCTGGAGTTAGCGCGTTCGCTTGCGCCGCACGGCGAATCGAAACCGGCCTCCGCGGGCAGGAAGTTTCTGGAGTTCTTCCACATCCCGCGCCCGGATTCCGCCGAAGAGGCCGCCTGGCGCGGCTAAAGATCACTGCCTGGCAAAATACGCTTCCGCGTCGGCTCCCTCGGCCGCCTTCTGGGTCTGGCAGAGCCGGATTCCCTCAAGCGCCTGCTCGTACACGCGCGGGCCCCCGGTAAATTTCTTGGACCGCTCGGCGAAGTAATCGACGAACTCTTTTTCGGAATCCGCGTCGCAGAATCCACTGGCGGTGTAGGGAAGATATGCTCCGAAATCCGACCCTCCGCCGCTGGGGGCGCGCTTCAGGATCTCGTCGTAATTCGCTTTCACGAATTCAAACGCCATGCGCCTGGTTTTCGGATTGCCCGTGCCGGAAAACAGGAGGCCAATGGTCTCCCTCGTGTCGATATCGGAATGAATCACCAGATTGAGCGCGGCGGCCACCAGATCGGGCTCACGGAACGCAGTAAGAGCCGCCAGGATCGCCTCGCGTTGGCGTTTGTCCTGGGTTTTCGGCAACTCCTGCAGCAGCGTATTAAACAATGTGCGATCGCCCCGGTAGGCCGCCGTGGTTAGGATCGAGCCGAGCATGTCGGCGTCGACGCCGGAGCGATTGGCCAGCCAGCCATCGGCAAGTTTGCGCGCCTCCGCACCGAGCGCCGTATCATACCGCGCGACAAAGGGGACGATTTGCGGACGCAGCAGACGCGTTTCCTGCTCCTCGCCCGGCTTGGAAGACCACCCGAGGGTGCGGGCCCGCGCGCCGAATACTTTCAGCACGAATCGTCCGTAGTTGTCGAGGAGCGGATCAGGAAGAAGTTGCCGGGCTCCGGCCACAATACTTCTCGCCTCCGCCACGATCTGACGTTCCGGCGAGTCGGCGTACTGCGCGGCGGCGTCGAGGGCGCGCCCGATCTTTAGATCCCCGGCGTTGGCCAGCGACGCAACGTCGTGAAGAAGCGTTAATTGCTCAGCCGGATTCAGGAAGCCGCGGCCCTGCGCCACCATCTGATCTAACTGCGCGCCTTCATAGGAAGAAATGTAATAACCCGAGGCGCTTTCGTTGGCCGCGATCATCGCCGGACAGGACGAAGCTTTCGCCAGTTTGAATTCCGCGCTCTCCTTGTCCAACAGGAAGCATTCGCGCTCGAGTCCTTTGGCAGACGGGTAGCGGACGCACACCGGAACCTGCCACGTCTGGGCCGAGGAGCCTTTGGAGCCAACCGGAAGATAGCGTTTCTGTCGCAGTGCCAGGGTCGGCGTGCCATCGCACTTTAGAGCCACCGAAATCTCCGGCACGCCGGGCTGGTTGAGAAACGTCTGAAACGCCGCGCTCAGCCTCGGCTGGCTGGAACCGATGGCGTCCAGAAAATCGCTCATGCGGGCATTCTTGTAGGCGTGACGCTTCAAATAAGCGTTGACGCCCCGCTGAAATTCCTTTTCGCCGGCCCAGATCTCGAACATCCGGATGACGGCCGCGCCCTTCTCGTAGGTGATGCCGTCGAAGGCGTTCGAAATGTCGTCGTTAGTGAGGATCTCCTGACGGATCTTGCGTGTGGTGACGAGGCTGTCCTCGCTCATCGCGCCGAACTTCGCACCCAGATCAGAGACACGGGTCTTCCATTCGGGTCTCCACTCGGCGAGAATCTTCGACGACGTCCAGGTGGCGAAGGCTTCGTTGAGCCAGGTATCGTCCCACCAGGCGAGCGTCACCAGGTCGCCGAACCATTGATGCGCCAGTTCGTGCGCTCCCACGCTGGCATAGCCGCGCCGGCGCTGTTCCGTATCCGTGGCCGGATCGGCCAGCAGGATGTTTTCCGCGTAGGTGATCAAACCGGCGTTTTCCATTGCTCCAAAACCGAAGGTCAGCGGAATGGCGATGGCGTCGGCTTTTTCGTACGGATAGGGGATTCCAAAGTAATCCTGCAGACGTTCAATGATCGTAGCGGTGACTTCCGCCGCGTATTTTGCCTGGCTCGCCTTTCCTTTCGGCGTGATGATGCGCACGGGAGCGCCAGTCTTGCCGATGCGGCCGGCTTCAACCACGTCGAAGGGCCCGACGGCGAAGGCTACCAGATAGCTAGGCAGAGGTTTGGTAGGCGCAAAGACGACCTTCTTCATGCCATTCGGCTCCGCGGTTTCGGACACCTGCGGCGTATTGGCGAAGGCCTTATCGGACGATTTCACGTGAAGCGTGATTTGCCAGGGCGTTTTAAATCCGGGCTCGTCGAAGCAAGGAAAGGCGCGGCGCGCGTCAATCTCCTCGAACTGGGTGAACAGGTAATTGATGTCGCCGTCGCGTCCCTGGAAAATGCCCTCGCTGCTTTTCGGGCTGATTTTCCCGGAGTATTCGAAATGCAGCCTTGTTGGTCCCGCCGGAATGGAAGATGGCGCCGTCAACGCGAGGAAGTTTTCATTTGCCTGATCAGGAGTCAGCTTTGTTTTCCCGGCCGTGGCGCTGGCGATCCGCAACTCGCGCGCGTTCACGTAAAACAGCTTGGTGGGCGCCGGGAACACGACGTCGATATCGATGCTTCCGGAAAACGTCAGTTTGTCCGGCAATAGTGTCAGATCGGCGGCATACTTCACCGGGCGGACGCCTTCCGGCAGGCGAAGCGAGGGCGGATCCGCAGCCAGCGCCGCCGAAACGAGCAATAAGATCGGAAACATGTACGCTCCTAGGAAAACAGTCTGATTCCGCCTTTGATAGCGTTGGCATTGTCACCAAGCCGGGCGCCGGGTGGCGGATTCTTCAGCAACCTCGCGTTGCCTCCGCCGAGAACGACGTAATCCACCTCCAGCGCGGCTCTTAGCTTCTCGACGACATCGGACACGTGACGCGCCCAGCGTTTTTTCCCCAGGCGCTCCAGGCCGCGCTCGCCGACGTAATCCTCATACGTGCGACCCTTCTTGTAGGGCAGATGCGCCAGTTCCATGGGCTCCAGAATACCGTCGACGATCATGGCGGCACCTAATCCGGTACCGAGCCCGAGGAACAGCATGCGCCCGCCCTGGTAGCTTCCGAGAGCCTGCATGGCCGCGTCGTTCACCATCTTCACCGGTTTGCGAAATGCTTTCTTGAAATTGAAGCCTACCCAGCCGATTCCAAGGTTATGAGGTTCCGCCACCGGACGCCCATGGAGCACTGGTCCTGGGTAGCCGATCGCCACCGCGTCGTATTTCCACCCCTTGGTCATATTCTTCACCGCGGTGACCATGGCGGAGGGGGTCATTCCAGGTCCGGAATCGGCCTTGACCTCGGCGTGATCGTTCGATCCGGCCTTCACATGCGTACCGCCGACGTCGATGACAAGAACCTTTTTAGTGGGCATATTCTTGTTCAATTTCCCTGATCTTCGCCAGCCGGCGAACATGGCGTTCTTCGTGCGAATAGGCCGCGGCGAGGAACGCGCGGACCAGTTCCTCCGCCATCGCTGTTCCGATCACCCGCCCGCCGAGCACCAGCATGTTCATATCGTCATGCTCAACGCCCTGATGCGCGGAATAGGTATCGTGGCAGAGGCCGGCGCGGATGCCGGGGATTTTGTTGGCCGCGACCGAAGCGCCAACGCCACTGCCGCAGAGAAGAATGGCCTTATCGCAGCCGCCGTTCAGAATAACCTGGGCGAGGGCTACCGCAAAGTCGGGATAGTCAGATGGGTTGGTGTCGTAGGCTCCCAGATCCTGCACCTGGTGGCCTTGAGCCGTGAGAAAGTCCTGGAGATGCTTCTTCAAATCGAACCCGGCGTGGTCGCCGGCGATAGAAATGCGCATTTACTCTGTATAATACCGCTAATAATAGGGTTATTTTCGTTCGTCGCCTTCGGTTGGAGCAGCCATGCTAAACTGGCTTCCTATCCAATGCTCTTCCCTGTATGAAGAGGCGAACCAGGGGAATCGATGGCGGGTACAGCGAGCGCGCTTCCGGCTCCGTTTCAGGATTACGGGCTCGACGAAGCGTACGATGAGATGATCGATGCTGGCGGCGAGCCTCGGCCGCACTACGAGCACCTCTACCAGGCTCTGCGCGAGTTGCCCGCAAGTGAGTTCAAGCGCCGCCAGCAGATTTCCGACCTGTCCTTCCTCCACCAAGGCATCACGTTCACGGTGTACGGACGCACCGAGGGCACGGAGCGCATTTTCCCCAACGATCTGCTGCCGCGGATCATCACCAATCGCGAATGGTCGCGCATCGAACGGGGATTGACGCAGCGCATCACGGCGCTCAATCTTTTCCTCAAGGACCTGTATCACGAGGGCCGCATCCTGAACGACGGCGTGGTGCCGCGCGAGCTAGTCTATAGCTGCAGGCACTTCCGCCGCCAGATGCGGGGCCTGGTGGTCCGGAAGGACGCGTACGTCACCGTCGCCGGAACTGACTTAATCCGCACGCCCACGGGCGAGTTCGTTGTGCTGGAGGACAATCTTCGCGTCCCCAGCGGCGTCAGCTACATGCTGGTGAGCCGCCAGGTGATGAAGCGCATTTTCCCGGACCTGTTCCGGCAGTGCGGCGTCCAGCCGATCGAGCATTACAGCCAGGCGCTTCTGGCGACGTTGCGGTCCCTGGCTCCGCAGGGAAACACCGAGCCGACCATCGTGCTTCTGACGCCTGGAGTCTATAACTCGGCGTATTTCGAGCATGCGTTTCTGGCGCGCCAGATGGGAATCGAACTCGTGGAAGGCCGCGATCTGGTGGCGCACGACAATTTCATTTACATGCGAACCACCGAGGGGCTGCGGCGCGTGGACGTGATTTACCGCCGCATCGACGACGATTTCGTCGATCCCTTGGCCTTCCGTCCGGATTCGTCGCTGGGCGCGGCGGGTCTGTTCAACGCGTACCGCGCGGGCAACGTGAACCTGGCCAATGCGCTGGGCACGGGCGTCGCCGACGACAAGGCGGTGTATGCGTACGTTCCCGCGATCATCAAGTACTATCTGGACGAAGATCCGGTGCTGAACAACGTGGAGACGTTTCAAATGTCAGATGCGGTGCAGCGGCAGCATGTGCTGGGGAATCTGGAGAAATTCGTATTGAAGGCCGTGGGCGAATCGGGAGGCTACGGCATGCTGATCGGCCCGCACTCGACTGCCGCGCAGCGCGAGGAATTTCGCGTCCGCGTGGAGGCGGATCCCCGCAATTACATCGCGCAGCCGACCATCATGCTGTCGCGTGCGCCCTGCATTATCGATGGGAAGGTCCAGGCCCGGCACGTGGATCTGCGGCCGTACATTTTGTTCGGCGACAAAACGGTAGTGGTTCCCGGCGGGTTGACGCGCGTGGCGCTCAAGAAAGGCTCGCTGGTGGTGAATTCGTCGCAGGGGGGCGGCAGCAAGGACACTTGGGTCCTTCATTAGGTATGCTTTCCCGAGTCGCAGAGAGTCTTTATTGGATGAGCCGCTACCTGGAGCGCGCCGAGCACACCGCGCGCGTCATCAAGGTTCAGCTGAACCTCATGCTGGAGCGCGAAACCGAGGAAGACGACCGGCACTGGATGCGAACGCTGAAGTCGCTTGCGATCGACACCGCCGGGGTCGCGCCAGGCGAGGCACAGGCCATGGCCAAGTCCCTGGTCCATGCCACGGCGAGCCGGTCCTCGATCGTTACTTGTATCAATGCGGCGCGCGAGAACGCCCGTCAGGTGCGCGAACAGATCAGTTCCGAGATGTGGGAGCAGCTGAATCGCATGTTTCACGAGGTGAAGCGCGGCGAATCCGACGAAGCCTTCGACGACAGCGACTTTCTGCAGGCCATCAAGGATAGCGTGCACCAGTTTCAGGGCATTACCGATTCGACCATGACGCACGGCGAGGGTTGGCAGTTTATTCAGGCCGGGCGCGCGTTGGAACGGGTCTCGGCGCTGTCGACGCTGCTGAGCGTGCATTTCCGCGAATTTTACGGCGCCGGTTCGGAGGCGGAGCCGCTCGAATGGATCGGCCTGCTGCGCTCCTGCACGGCATTCGAGGCCTATTGTAAGGCGTACACCGCGGATCTGCGGCCGGACCGCATCGCCGAATTCCTGGTGCTGAACCCCAGCTTCCCGCACTCCATCCGGTTTTCCGCGGACGCCTTCGAAACCGCGCTCAAGCAGATTGGCACGGAGGTGTCGAGCAAGCGGTCGGCGCGCGTGGAGCGCATCGCCGGGCGTATGCAGGCGACGCTCGCCTTCGGGCAGATCGACGAGATCATGAGCGCCAGCCTCCAAGCATACCTGGAGACGGTGCTGCGGCAATGCTCCCAGGCGCACAGCGCGCTGTATCAGACCTACATCACCTATCCAATCGAGGCGGCGCTCCAGGCATCCTGATTTATGTTCTATTCCATCCGGCACCTCACTCAATTCCGTTACGATTCGCCCGTCAGCGAAAGCCAGATGGAACTGCGGATGCATCCGCGCACGGAGGGTCCGCAACGCTGCCTGTCATTCAACCTGTCGGTGGACCCGCGCGCAATGGTGTTCCAGTATCGCGATCATCTGGGCAATAGCGTGCATCACTTCGATGTGCCGGGAAAGCACATTCTGCTGCGGATCGTGGCTGAATCGCTGGTGGAAGTGCAGGTTGTGCCGGAGCTGCCGAAGCGGCTCGGCACCGACTCCTGGCAGCAGATCGACGAGCTGGCTGCTACCGGCGATTACTGGGAAGTGCTGGCGCCCAGCCAGTTCGCGGAGCCGACGCCCGTCCTGCTGGAACTGGCCGAGGAACTGGCTGTTACGCGCCGCGACGATCCATTATCGTTCCTGCGCGAGCTGAACGAGAGTTTGTACAACTGGTTCGATTACGTGCCGAAGGCGACGCGTGTGGATTCGCCGATCGACCACGCGATCGAGACGCGCCGTGGCGTTTGCCAGGATTTTGCCCACATCATGACGGCGCTCGTGCGGCATGTGAAAATTCCCTGCCGTTATGTCAGCGGCTACCTCTACCCGCTGGCGAATCATCCGGACCGTTCCTCGGAAGGCGCGTCGCATGCCTGGGTGGAAGCACTTTTACCGGGGCTCGGATGGGTCGGCTTCGACCCGACCAATAACCTGTTGGCCGGGGAGCGTCATATCCGCACGGCCATCGGCCGCGATTATGCCGACGTGCCACCCACGCGCGGCATTTTCAAGGGAAAAGCGTCAAGCGAGCTGAAGGTGGCCGTCCGGGTCGCTCCGTCCGACGCGCCTCCTCCTCCGGAAACCGAGCTGAACACGCCTCCGCAATGGGAACCGGTCTCCGATATCGAATCCTACGAAATCCATCAGCAGCAACAGCAACAGCAGCAATCATTCTGGCCCCGCTCGCGTTAAGCTGGAGGCATGACCGCCAGCCCTCCCGTTCGCAAGGGCCTCCCTTTTCTGGGAGTGCTTCCGTGGTTTCGCCGGAACCCTCCGGAGTTTTTGCAAAACACCGCGCGGGACTTTGGCGACCTGGTGCATTACCGCCTCGGCCCTCAGGACGTGTACCTGGTGAGCAAGCCGGAATGGATCCGCGACATTCTGGTGACGAATCAAACCAATTTCGCCAAGAGCCGTTTCCTGGAGCGCGCCAAGGCGTTGCTGGGCGAAGGGCTGCTCACAAGCGAAGGCGAGCTTCACCGCCGCCAGCGCCGCCTGGTGCAGCCGGCGTTTCACCGCGACCGCCTGATCGGTTACGCCTCGGCTATGGTGGAATGCGCTGCGCATACGCGGGAAACCTGGACGGACGGGGCCACGCTCGACATGTCAAAGGAGATGATGCGCCTGACGCTCGCCGTGGTGGCGCGAACGCTGTTCAGCGCCGACGTGACCGGCGAAGCGGAAAACATCGGCCAGGCGCTGGAAAAGGTGATGTTGATGTTCGACCGCATCTTCCTTCCGTTCAATCAGATCCTTGAGAAGCTGCCGCTGCCATGGGTGCGCGGATTCTACGAGGCGCGCGATTTTCTGGACCGCCTGATTTATTCCATGATCGCGGAGCGCCGCGCCTCGGGCGAGGACAAAGGCGATCTGCTCGCAATGCTGCTGTTGGCCCGCGACGAGGACGGAAACGGCGGCATGGACGACAAGCAGATCCGCGATGAGGCGCTGACGCTGTTCCTGGCCGGCCATGAGACCACGGCCAACGCCCTGATGTGGGCCTGGTACCTGCTTTCGCAGAATCCCGACGAGGCGGATAGGTTATACGAAGAAGTAGACCGCGTGCTGCAGGGACGCTTGCCCTCGTTCGAGGACCTGCCGCGCCTGAAATACACGGAGAGCGTCTTTGCCGAGTCGATGCGGATGTTCCCGCCGGCCTGGCTGATCGGCAGGAAGGTTCTTAACGATTACTCGATTGACGGCTACAGAATTCCGAGGGACGCCATAATCATGATGAGCCCCTGGGTGGTCCATCATGATCCGCGCTGGTTCCCCGATCCCGGCCGATTCCAGCCGGAGCGCTGGACCAGAGGCGAGGACCGTCCGAAATTCTCCTATTTCCCGTTCGGCGGAGGCATGCGCGTTTGCATCGGCGAGCGGTTCGCCTGGATGGAGGGCGTGCTGCTGCTGGCAACGGTCGCGCAGAAGTGGCGCTTCAATCTGTTTCCCGGGCACACCGTGGCCACGAAGCCGCTGATCACTCTGCGCGCGAAACACGGGATGCGGATGATCGCCGAACGCCGCCGGGAGCTTGCTCGGGACGAGTCGTCGTTCCCTTCCGCCACGCAATCTCACCCAGTCCCAGTGTGAGCACGGCGGGGTCCGCGGCGTCATCGAATACGAGTGCGACGCCCACCGCGTCCGCCCTGCGGCGCCACCACTCGAATCCGGTCAAGGCCAGCGCTACGGCTGCGTAAAATGGAATCAGCCGCAAAGGCTTCCTCACCATCCACGATTCCATCCGAGCCATGGAGAAGGCATAGACCAGGAATCCGATCCAATAGGCGACCCAGAGAATCGTCACGTTCGCTTTGCCCGGCGGGTACGAGCAGGTGAACGGAATTTTGCGAAACTCCATCACCAATGCTTCGACCAGCAGCAGCGTGATGGCCACGCTAAAGATCAGGTGGGCCAGCGCCGCGCCAGGACTGAACAGGATGAAATAAACGGGTGAGAGAAACACAAACAATGGCGCGACACCGAACCACCACATCGCCAGGCGCGCTCCGTTGAGCGCCGCTCGCTGCCGGTCTGTGTCGCTCACGCGGAACTGCCAGTTCGCCGGCAGCTCCGAGGGGAGGGTAAAAATGAACCGCATGCCGCTGAGGAGAAAAAAACCCACCACCAGCGGTAGAGGCAGCCATTCGTCGCGAATCCGCGCCGCCGCGAATGCCTGCGCCGCCAGGGCACAGCCTACGCCCGCATAGGCCGCCAGAAAGATGCGGTGCTTGGCGCTGCGCGACATCGTTTTGCCGATGAATGCGGAGGTCGCGCGCTCCACCGGATCGGGCGCCAGCCAGTCCGCGATGCGGCCGATCCGTTCCTGCATCCTGGTTCGAGTTCCGTCGCCGCCCTCGGTGGCTTCGAGTGTTCTGCGCACGTGTCTGCGGTAAGCGAACGCGTAGGCCAGAGCGGCCAGGACCGTCACCAGCCCGAGTGCGGCCTCCGCGCGATGCGCCAGCGCCAGGAACACGGCATCGTTCGAGCCTGTGAGTGCCTCGTACATTCCCAGGAACCACGCCGGAGGAAACGCGCGCAGCACCCACGAATTCTGGGCTCTGAGTTGCGCCATCTCCGAGGCAATGTTCGGGAACAAGAAGAAAAGCCATAGCAGCGCGAACACCATCGCCCCTTGCACGTACGCCGAAACCTTTCGGAACCATCGGACGCTCAAGACGTTCAATAACACACCTTCGAGCGCGACCAGGAATAAAAACGCAAACGCGCTGGAAGCCAGGATCGATATGCCGTGCGCGGCGATGGTCCTTACGAGTCCCGAGGGCGGGCCTTTATAGGACACTGCTGGGAACGTCACGGTCGAAACCAGATTTACGCTGGCCGTGAACGCCAGCAGAAATAGCGCCAGCGCCGAAACCTTGCCCAGGAATATAGTTCGCGCGTGGATCGGCAGCGGGACCAGCGACGCGTAATCGCGCCGGTCCGGAAACAGCGCGTCCCATTCGAGCACCGTTACCGCGCCCATCACCAGCATCGAAAATGACAGATAAAGCGAGCGGTCCGACCACAACATCGCTTGCCGCATCTCCGGCGGTGCCGCGGCCAGGCCGAGGTAAGTCGTGTATCGCAAGCAGGGCAGGATAATTCCCGGCGACGCCAGCAACGCGAGCATCTTGGTCACCGTCACCTGAATCTCGGTATTCTGCGCGACGAATTCGTTGTCGAAAAATCGCCCGAAGAAATGCCGGGTCAGGGCGTCGAGTTGGTCGAGATGCTTCAAGCGCTCTTCATAACCTCGACAATCGAGTTGGCGGTCGCTTCGGTGTCCTGCTCCAGCACGAGCTCGGAAAAAATGTCTTCGAGCGAGGGCAGGTTCATAAGGTTGCGCAGCGCGTCGACCGAGTCGTGGGCGGCGATTTTGCCTTTGCGCAGAATCATCACGTGCGTGCAGACTTTTTCCACGACTTCGAGCACATGCGAGCTGTAGAGAATGATTTTGCCTTCGCGCGCAAGGGATTTCACCAGGCTGCGGAACACCAGTCCGGTGGTCACATCGAGGCCGGAGAGCGGCTCGTCGAAAACCAAAACGTCGGGATTGTGCAACAAGGCCGCGGAAACGAGCACTTTCTGACGCATCCCCTTGGAGTAGGACGCAATGGGAGAATGGCGCGCCGCGCCGAGCGAAAACAGTTGCAGCAGGTCGTCGATCTTCCTGTCGAGCGATTTCTTGGGCAAACCGCGCAGCCGCCCGGCAAGCTGCAGATATTCGCGCCCCGTCAAATGAGGATACAGATGCGGCTGTTCCGGCACGTAGCCGAGGCGCCGTTTGTATTCGATCAGTTGCGATTGAATACTGCGGCCCTCGAAGAGCACTTCTCCCCGCGTAGGTTCGAGCAGGCCCACGATCATGTTGACCGTGGTGCTCTTGCCGGAGCCGTTGGGTCCAAGATATCCCAGGACTTCGTAGGGCTTAACGGTGAAGCTCACTTCGTCGACCGCGGTGGTGGTGGGGTAGCGCTTGGTCAACGCGCGAGCTTCAAGCATGGCCTATAGACGCCGCGGGGTGGGGAATTGTTCCCACGCGGGGCCTTCCGGCTGCTACTTCAACTCCACCAATCCCACCGCTTCCATGGGATAGTTTCTCTCCCGCCATGCGTCGAAGCCGCCTTCCAGTGGTCGCACGCGGGTGATCCCGTACTTTTTGAGGAGCAGCGCCGCACGGGCGCTGGTGGCTTCGTTCGGTCACGTACAGTAGAGGATCACGTCGCGATCCCGAGGGATCTCCCCATGCCTCGACTCAAGCTCCTTGCGGTCGAACCAAAGCGCTCCCGGAATTTTCATCCCCTCGGATTGAAACTCCTCGGCCGTGCGAAGGTCGATGATCACCGCATCGGTCAGCTTGTGTTTCAAGTCCTCGGGCTGAATGCGCGCCACGCGCAGGCTCTTGATGAACCGGCGGCGCTGATAGTATTTGAAGCAGATCCACATCGCCAGCCCGCCGCCGAGCACGAGGATCAGCCGTCCGCCGAGCCTCGTCGCGTAATCGCCCACCATGTCCAATTGCGCGCGGAATACAAAGCCGAGGCCCAAGAGCGCACCGGACCAGAGGAACGCGCCCAAGCCGTCCGCGCCCAGAAATCTCCACCAGGGCATGCGCGACAAACCCGCCATCGGTGGAGAAACCGTGCTTAGACCGGGCACGAACTTCGCGATCACCAAGGCCCATCCACCCAGCCTCTTGAACCAATAACGGGTCGTGGACACGCAGGAATCGGGTTCCAGCGAGATGCGGCACAACAGCTTTAAGACGGATGAACCCCTTTTCCGCCCGATCAGGTACCAGGCTCCATCGGCGGCCGTCGCCGCGGCCACCGACAGCCACAATGCGCCCGCCCAGGAATATTTTCCCGAACCGATCAGCGCGCCCATTGCCAGCAACACTGGCATGGCTGGGATGGGCGCGCCCAGCTGCTCGGCCAGCACGACGGCAAACAGCAGCAGGTAGCCGTGCCGCAGCAGGATCTCCATCGGCTGATGCATTAATTAGGCCTGGCGCGTGAATTCCGTGTCGATTGTAATGTGGACCTCGTCGCCGATCGCTACGCCGCCGGCTTCGAGCAGGGCGTTATACACCAGCCCGAAATCGCTGCGCAGAATCGTCGTCTTGGCGGAGGCTCCCCGGCGGAACAGGCCGTAGGGATCCTTCATTTCCGGTGTGAAGTCCTCCACGTTCAGGTCGACGGTTTTCGTGACGCCGTGAATCGTGAGGTCGCCCACAACCTCGAAGCTGTCTTCGCCGGACTTAACTACGTCCTTCGAAACGAAACGCATGGTGGGGAACTTCTCCACATCGAAAAAGTCGGCGCTCTTCAGGTGAGCGTCGCGCTGCGGCTCCCGGGTGCTAATGCTCGCGACGTCGATGGTCACGTCGATTTTCGCGGCCGAGGGGTTGGCGTCATCGTACTCAACGGTGCCGGCGACTTTGTCGAACTCGCCCTTCACATTCGAGATCATCAGGTGGCGGACCTTGAACTGGGCCTGGGTATGTGCTGGGTCAATCTGGTAGGTGCTCATAAATGTACGTTTATTACGATGCAGTCAGCTGCGGTCAGGATTCATGACGGCAATGTAGCCGAGATTCCGGTAGAGCTGCTTATAGTCCAGCCCGCAGCCGACCACAAACCGGTCTGGAATCTCAAAACAGCGGAAATCCACCGGCACGGGCACCATCCGGCGCACCGTCCGGTCGAGCATGGTGCAGATGGCGATGGACCGCGGCGCGCGTCCAGCCAGCGTCTGCAGCAGGTATCGGGTGGTAAGGCCGGTGTCGACGATATCCTCCACTAACAGCACGTCTTCGTCCTGAATCGGCTCGTCCAGATCCTTGGCGATGCGCACCATTCCGGCAGAAGTTCCGCCGAAGCTGGAGATGGCCAAAAAATCGATCTTAACCGGAAGATCGATGGCCCTCGCCAGGGCCGTGAGGAAGAAAACCGAGCCCTTCAGTACCCCTATCAGCTTCAACTCCCGGCCCGAGAATTTGGCCGAGATTTCCGCCGCCACTTCCCTGATGCGCGCGGCCACCTGCTCTTCAGTAAACAGGATGCGTTCGATGGGAGGAGCGGTCATGCGCGCAATCCGTGCTTAAAAATCAGATCCTGGACGTCTTTTTGATAAAACACCTGAATATTCACGTGCGGATAAATCGCTCGAAGCAGCTTCACCTTCCTGTTTTTCTTGGTCACCAGAGCCTGTTTCATGGTGGTCAGCTCGACGTAGAGGTCGAGTTCGGGCAAATAGAAATCCGGCGTGAAAGCCTCAATGACATGGCCGTCCTTGTCCCACTGTAGCGGGAAACTGCGCGGCTCGTACTCCCACTGGATGCGGTAAAAATCGAGCAGGTTGGCGAACAGCCGTTCGCTGGGATGCCCGAAGGAGGGCCGCTTCAGGTGGGCGCGGCCGGCGGGGGCGATTCCGTGCTGGGCGAGCTGCACGCGGGTCTGAAAATGGATCTGTGCTTCGGCGGCGTCGCTCAGCAGGCCATGATCGCGAAGATTGCGCGCCGCGCAGGCCGCCCGCAGCACTTCGGCCGCCCGCGGAGCGTCCATGAACTCCATGTTCAGGGATACGTCGAATGCCTTGGGACTCCGGCCGTAGCGGGTTTTCCGAAGATACTTGGCTTCGCGGTCCATTTCGTCGAGCATCTTGAGAGCGGCTGGGCGCTCCAGCCGCTGATCGATCATCACGTTGCCCGCGCGGCGAGCCTCCGGTGCGACGATCGTCGCACGAAGCAGCATCGGCAGGGGAGGGAAGAGCGATTCCGCGCCGGCGACCGCGACCACGAGATGATGCTCCGTGGCCATGCGCGCCAGGATTGAGACGGCCGCGGGCTTCCATGCTTTTTCGGGTGGTGCTTCGCCGATCTCCTCTTTCATCCACTGCGCCAGCCGCGCCTCGGTCACGAGTTCGAATTGCAGCAGATGCGCCGCGGCATGCGCGACCTCCTCCCATCGCGACGCCGGATCGCCCGAAATTGTCAGCAACGCCATCCGATACAATCGAGCATAGCAATGGTGCTAGGGGTCGATATTGGGGGCACGAAAATCGCCGCCGGGCTTGTGAGTGAAGAGGCCGAGGTTTCCGGCGTTCATACCATCCCGACGCGTGCCGCAGAAGGCTACGAGGTTTCCATCCAGCAGATCTGGAAGGCAATCGAGGAAAGCATCGCCGGTGATGTGACGTCGATCGGCATCTGCGCCCCCGGGCCGTTGAATCCGAAAACGGGCATCGTGATGAATCCGCCGAATCTTCCCGGCTGGCACAACGTGCCTCTGCAGCGGATGGCGCAGGATCGGTTCGGCAGAAACGTCAGGCTGGAGAATGATTGCAACGCGGCGGGGCTCGCCGAAGCTCTCTTTGGAGCGGCGAAAGGCTGCTCAAGCGTGTTTTATGCCGCCATTGGAACGGGGATTGGCGCGGGGATTATTCTTGACGGGAAAATTTATCACGGCAAGAACGGCGCGGCGGCGGAGGGCGGCCACGTCACCATCGATTACCGCAGCGAGACGATCTGCGGCTGCGGATCGCCCGGCTGCATCGAGGCGCTGGCGTCGGGGCAGGTGTTAGAGCGGCTGGGAGCCTACGATCTGGATCATCTGGCGATCCAACTGGGAGCCTGGCTGGGCAGCATCGTAAGTCTGCTCGACCCCGATATCATTGTGATCGGCGGAGGCGTTTCGAAAATCGGCGAGCCCCTGTTTGCGCGTTTGCGCGCAGTGGTGCCGAAGCGGACGGTGAATCCTTACGCCCGGGATTTGCCGATTGTGCCGGCGAAGTTCGGCGCGGACGCCGGCATCGTCGGCGCGGCCGCGGTGGCGATGGGCGGGTGAGAGCGTCTGGACAGCGCGCGCGATTCGCCGTATTCTGGGCATGGGTTCGCTCAGGAGGTGCGCGCGATGAAGATGGCGTGGGATTCCAGCACGGAGCTTCTCCTCTGCCGGTGGTCCGAAGCGGGCGAGCGCATCCAATACAGGCCCAGTTGGATGGCCGAAGCTTCCGAATGCCCGGCGATCGTTCCATCGCCTGTGCCGGACTTCACCAGGCTGAGCCCGTTTGGCGGGAAAGACTGGTTCGCTACTTCTTCTTCACTTCGGGAACCACGGGAAGCGGAAGATCCGAGTTGAAGGTATCGACGATACACTTCCATTTGCCGTCGGCCTGCTTCTTCCAGATTTCCAGGAACTTGCCGGTGTCGTTGACCGGGGTCTTCGGGTCCTGTATCGAAAGCTGATAGGAACCGTAGACGTAGCCGATATCGCCGGATTTCGAGGCCTCGGTCTTGAAAACTTTCCACGAGATAGCGGCATTCGGAGCGACCATGGGCGCCCAGTTTTCGCGGATTGACTTCGGATCTTTGGCGATCGGGCCGTTGGGCGGCAGCAGCACCGCGTCATCGGCATAAAACGCGACGGTTCCGTTGAGATCATGTTTTCCCGCTGTGGCCGACCACTGCTCGTCCATCGCCTTCAGGGCGGCCTCATCGGCGGCGCGATTATCAGGCGCGGCCGGCGGAGCACAGGATGTTGTGAGGAATGCGGAAGCGATCACAAAGGATAGCAGGGTTTGTCGAAGCATCCGGGGAGTGTATCACAGCGCGCCGCGATCATTCCTGCGGTGGAGGCAGAGGGAGATCGGACATCATCGTATCTTCCACCGCCTTCCAGCTTCCGTCGGCGAGTTTGCGATAGATGGTCAAATATTTCCCTTCATCTTCGAATTTGTTGCCGCGAACGTCGGAGAAGGTCATCTTGTACGAGCCCTGCGTGTAGGCCATGTCGCCGCCCTTGGAAACTTCCAGTCGCGTAGGCGTAAGCGTAATGGAGAAGTTCGGATCGGCCATCATCGGCTTGACGGCATCCTTGATGGCCGCTTTGCCGGTGAGCAGAGGCGCGTTCGGCATCAGAACGTGGGCGTCGTCGGTGTAAAAAGCCACGTAGGCGGCCGCGTCCTTGGCGGCTCCGGCTTTGTTCCAGGCCTCCTCCATTTCGCGGATCGCCTTCTTGTCGGTTTCGGAGGTGTCGGGCGGCTTCATGCACGAAGCCAGCGCCAGGATCGAGCAAAGAACCGCCAGTCTCACTTAGAAACCACCTTTCGGCTTGTAGCCGGGACGGCACTGGACGCGATACTTCTTGCCGATGTCCGACACTACTTCCACTGTCAGCTTGCGGAATCCCTCGTTCGGATTCGGCTGCGGGTAGTAGGTGATTGTGTAGGAGTTGCCCAGATCCTCGCGGATATTTTCGAACGCCTCCACTTGCTTCTGCCAGGTCTTGGCGAAATATGACTTTCCGCCCGTGCGCGTGGAGATGCGCTTGAATACGCTGGAGGAAATAGGATCCTTGTTCACCTCGTTGGTGGAGATGACGTAAATCGGGATACCCTCATCCTCGGCCACGGTGGAAACGTCGTTGGGAGCCACCATGCTGGCGTTATCGGGACCGTTGGAGAAGACAATGACTACTTTTCGGCCCGGCACCTTGGCCGCGTCGCGCAGGGTCAGCAACAAGGCGTTATAAAGCGCCGAATCGTCGCCGGCGACGGCCTTGCGGAGGCCGAAGATCGCGTCGCCGCGTTCCTTCGTGAGCGGCGCGGCGCGCGTCAGGTTGCGGCTGTATGTGTATACGGCGATCGAATCGGCGCGATCCAGCCCGCGGATAAAATCGGCAATCGCGTCAGAGGCGTATACGAAGCCGCGGTACATGTAATTGCTGGTGTCGAACAGCACGAACACATTCGTGCCGACGAATGCGTCGGAACGGCCCTCGGCCACGCCTTCCGGCGAGATGGCGATCGGTTTCAAGGAGCCGTCGGCGGTGATTTCCACCGGAGGCTTGCTGCCTTCGGCGAAGGTGGCGAACTTCTGTGGGATTCCGTCTTCCAAAACGCGAAAATCTTTCGGTTTGAGGCCATTAATATACTTGCCCTTGTTGTCGGTGACCTGGAAACTGAGCACCACCATGTCCACCTTGACCTTGAACACCGGATGCTCCTGGGCAAACACAAGGGACACCAGGATGAAGAGCCCGAGAATATTGCGAATCAAGCATTCCTCCAATGGCAAGCGAACCTGCACTACCCATCATTCGTTATCCGCGGCCGAGTCGGCCATTTGTTTCCGTGCTTTTTGCCGGACATCGTCGCCGACGATGCGCAGACTGCGCAGCAAAGCCGGCCAGTCCTCGAGGTGCGTAGCGAAGATCTGTTCGACGGTCTGTTGCGTCCAGGCCGGAATGAGCACGTTCAACTGCCCGGGCTGCGCGTAAACCTCGTCGGCCAGTCCGGCGTAGTATAAAATGTTCGATTCCCAGCTCTCGGCCAGGATTCGGCTAGAGTATCCCATCAGGGTCGGGAATGTGCGGAGGTTAAGCAGTTCCGGACGATAGGAGTTGGCCAGCGTCGGTTTCGGCGTGCCGAAGGCGCGGGAAATCGCGTTCGGGCTGACGGCATCGGGTGCTTGTGCGGCGAGCCTCATGATGTTCACCGCCGTGGGCGAATCCCTGTCCTGCGGTGCCATTTCGGTGGCGAGCAGATACATTTCCGATGGCAGGACATTCTCCCCGGCGGCCTTGATGTCGCCTTCGGCCAGCAGTCGGTCCAACTTGCGCACGCGAGCCGGAGGGGCGTAGCGTTCAAGCACGCCCAGTACCTGCGCTCGGCGGTCGGCGTTGAGCGCGCTTTCCGCAAGCAGGGTCTCCGCGTAGGCCATATTGACTCCGACCCAGTGGATCTGTAAAGGCGTGGTGTTCCACCAGCGCGGAACAACGGCGCTGAGGATCAGCTGCGGCACCAGATCGCCCCAGATCAGCGCCTGCTCGCGGGTGGGGATCAGGAAGTTCTGTTCCGCCTCGGCGAGTGCGTACGGCAGCGCGGCAAGGGAACCCACCAGGCGACCCCCCGCGTTCGCCGGCCATCCGGTGCCGAACAGTTCGGTCTGCTTCCAGGTCTGGCTCTGGCCCGCGCTTTGGATGCCGATAAAATCGTGGCTGCGGACGAACAGGGGATTTGTGTGCAGCACTTGTGCGCCGGGCGGTGCGTAGTGAATATAGGCGTAGCCCACTAACGTATCGCGCAGGAACGGGGCCAGCGAGGCGCGCAGGTCCTTCAACTTATTCGGATCGCTGGCTGCTTTTTCAATCGCCTGCCGCAAATTGACTTTTCGCTGCTGGTCGATATGCTTCTCGGTAAAGTAGCCGTAGGCGAGCGTGCTCTTTTCCGCGGTGCTGAAGGCGTTGCGCGGCAGCTGAATATCGGAGATCCGCATGGCAAGCTTCGCCGCCAGCGCGGTGTTGAGCTTCTCGCCGCGGCTGACACTTTCGAGGTTATCGGCAAGATCGAACAAGGTTGTCAGGGAAATCAGCCGCTGCGCCTCGAACACGCGAATCATGTCCTCGGCGATCTGCGTGCGCGCTTCGGAAGCATCGGTCGAGGAGGTCCCTCCAAGCAGATCGATCATACGATCCTGCGCCGACACACCCTTCGGCCAGCCGGCGGCCTCGAGCAGCGCCTTCACGCCGGTGCGTCCGCCGTCGAAGACTTCGCGCTCGCTCTGGACCTTCTGGAAAGGTTCAACGATCTGCGCCAGCGTCCGGTCCGCTTGCACGGCGGAGAGGCTTCCCTGGCGGACAAAGATCTGCCACAGAGCGGAGAGCGCCTGGAACGTGCCCGCGGCATCGGCGCGGAGCGCCTGGTCGCCGATCTTATCGAGCGAATGAGCGGCGTCCAGATAGGCCAGGACCGTCCGGTCGGTGACCGATGGCGCTTCGGCGAACAGCTGGTACTGCGAGCCCAGATTGCGGAATTCGTGGGCCAGGCGGTCAATGGTGGAGGCCTCCAATGGTGTGGCGCGGTTGCGCTCCACATCACTCAATGCCATGAAGATCTTCAGCGGCTCGTTTTCCACGGATTTCCGGGAAAGACCGAACAACGCTTCAAGGACGTCATCGGAGTCCTTCCATCCGCCGGCGGCCTTGGCGAGCTTCGCGTCGTACTTCATTTGGGAATGGCCGCTGAACAGGTTTTTCCAGACGTCCAGGCTACCCGGGATGTGCGGCTTGCCGTCGCGGTCCATCCGGAGGCGCGTGGTGAGCAGCATCATATCGGTGTTGGAGCGGAAAACGGGACGCGCGGGGCCGGGGCTGGTCACCCTGCCGCGAATCGCCAGGTAGAAGCGCTTCAGGCGCTCCGGCTCACAGAGATAGTCTTTGACGGGTCCGTTGACGCGGGCCAGAGCGTCGAAGTAGCTGGCCAGCCAGCCGTCGTCCCGAGCCACGAGTTTTTCGATAAACGCGGCGCCGTTGGACGGAGGGGCTCCGGCCAGTTCGCCCCACATTTTTTCCGTCCGCGCGCCGCCGGGGACGACTGCCTTCCCGCCGCGAATCTCAAACATGCCTCCGAAAAAGTCGAGCACATGCGAGTAGATTCTCAGCCTCGGCGCGGGGATCGCGTCGCGGAGAGCCTGCGCGGTTTCCGGATCAATTTTCGACAAGCCGAGATAGAGACGGCACAGTGATGGATCCGCGATGAAATAGTCGATGAACTCGCCGCTGGTCTTCTCCTTGGCCGATTGCCAGTAGGCGGCGTCGTAGAGAATCGGAATGCGTGCGGGATGATAATCGAGCACGAAGGGACGATTGGTGCGCAGCGCCTGCTCCAGGTCGGCAATTGGGAATCCGGAATCGATGGTCAGGAACGCGCGCGAGGCGTTCACGGTTTCGAGCACGACTTCGGATCCGCAGGCGCCGCGCATGCGATAGCCGAGAATACGCAGAATATCGCCCGTTTGCGACGATTCGCAGGTCTCCAGGCGGAGCACCTTCTTGTCGCCCGCCAGGCGGTCCAGCTCGCGCGCCTGCGACAGGTAGCGGATGACGAGCTTCAGGTACTCGGTTTGATCGAGCAGGTCGTTGGAGCCCGCGGTCTGGTACCCGTTGGTGATAATGTTCCGGGCCAGTGCGCCGAGCAAATCGTCAGGGCGAAGATCAGGAGAGAGGGCGGCCATGCGGGCGAAGGAACGCAGGGGGCCGGGGATCTCTACAAAGCTGGTCTGGACCGGGGACTGCGAGGGCGCGGTGGAGAGAGCCAGACCGGACCCTCCGGCCTGGCGGTAGGCGCCGACATGCTTGGCGGCTGAGTCGCGGTCGCCGGCGAGGAGATCCAGAACGGCCAGCCGGCGGAGCACGGACATTTTTTCCGGCACAGGGAGAACCTGCTGCAAGCGGGAATAGACCTCGCGTGCCTCCGGATCGCGATGGCGATCCAGAAATTCGGCATAAGCGCGCAAAGCCGAGGGATCGGCGGGAGACGCGGCAGCGGCTTTCTTCAATCGCTCCCGTGCCTGCTGAGCCTCGCCTTTGCTTTCCAGGCGCCAGATCTCACTGGTGACATCTTGCCCCCGGCAGATGCCCAAACCGAATGCCAAAACCACTGACAATCCCACTTGCCAAGAGAGCCGCATCGCTACAGTCTCCTTCAACCGACCCTCCAACCTGGCCGGAAGATCTGGTTTCCTACTCTAGCACGGCTCGGGTAGGCAAAAAACCGGGTCATATCGCGCTCCCAGAGAGCGTTTAGTTGTATGATTTTGGGCGGGCCACGTGAGGCCCGACTTCTATCATGAAAAACCTGTTATTTGCTATTTTGATGGCGCTGCCGATTGCGGCCGCGCCCCCGAAGATCGCCGTGATCGGATTGCTCCACTCCCACGTCTGGAGCCAGTTGCCGAACATGGTGAAGGGCGACGTGGTGACGCTGGTGGGCGTCGCCGAGGAACATCCCGAACTGGTGGCCGAAGCCAAGAAAGCAGGGGTGGCCGACAATCTTTTCTTCTCCGACTACAGCAAGATGCTGGATCAGTCGAAGCCGGATTTCGTATGGGCGTTCGTTGAGAATAACCGGCACCTGGAAATTGTGAAGGCTTGCGCGCCGCGCAAGATTTCGGTGATTTTCGAAAAGCCGCTGGCGTCGACAGCCAAGGACGCGGCGGCGATTCGCGAGATCGCCAGCAAGAGCGGCATCTACGTGATGACCAACTACCAGATGGCCTGGTGGGCGGCCAATTACACCGCGAAGAAGTTGGCCGATGCGGACGAACTGGGCAAAGTATACCGGCTGCGCGGCGTTGTGGGTCACGGTGGCCCCGGCTCGGAGGGCGCGCGCAATTCGTTCTTCTTTGAATGGCTGACCGATCCGGTAAAGAACGGGGCCGGTGCGCTGATGGATTTCGGCTGCTACAACGCGCTTTGGAGCCTGTGGTACATGGGCAAGCCGCAGACTGTTTACGCGCGCGTCGATCACTTGCAGCCGGAGCGGTTCCCCAAGGTGGAGGACAACGCCACCATCGTTCTCGGCTACCCGAACGGCGATGGAATTTTCGAGGGCAGCTGGGATCTGCCGCGCAGCTTCCAGGATCTGGAGGTGTTCGGACGAAAGGCCAGCATGACCATGGTCAACGGCAAAGTGGAGGTCCGCAGGAGCGGCCGCAACGCGGGCTATGAGCCGGTGGCGATCGATCCGCTGCCGAAGGAGCGATCCAGCCCGCTGGCTTATATGGCGAACGCCATGGAGACGAATCATGCGCCTGAGGGATTGGTCGCTCTCGATATCAACGTCCAGGTGGTGGAGATTATCGACGCCGCCAAGGAAAGCATCAAGACCGGCAAGGCAATTTCCTTAAAACAAAACTAGGCAATCCTGTTAGACTGAGATTCAGGGTCGTCGACTTCTTTATGATGGTCCGGATTAAGCTGCGAAAAGGCCGTCCGATCCAGAAGAAGGACGGAAAGAACCGCCAGGTGGCGTCCGCCATCGGCGTGCTCCTGATACCGGCCGCGCTGATGGCCTACGTACTCGGGATATGGAGGCTCGCCTCGGATCTGGGAATGGCGGCGGAGTTCGCGTTTACCGGACTGTTCTCGCACTGGCAGGTGTGGATCGCACTGGCCGTAGCATTGCATATCGCCTCATCCTCGCTGAACCGATATGGCAACGGCGGTTCCCTGAAAGGACCGCGCTTGCTGCCGTTCCGTCATCCAGTGGACGAATCTCCAAAACCGGATGAGGCTTCAAAAAAGGTCCGGCTTCGGGTTTAGCCGCCCAATTGAGATGCGTAGCCGCGCTGCACCAGTAACGCGGTCTGCTGCACCGTAGTAGGCGCGAATGGCGAGGACACGCGCGCGATCGGGCGCGACGATCGCTCCTTCCAGGAAGATCACGTTCGGAACGACGCCCTTCTTTTCCCAGTCGCGCTCCGGAAGCAGGAATGGTTTATCCGCGCGGGCGAGCAATTTCGCGGGATCGTTGCGGTCGAACAACGCCCAGCCCGGGCCGTAGACCAACGCGTCGTCCGCACCGTTATAAAGGAGTAGAATTCCGGCCCTGGTCAGGATGGGGGCGGATCCGGGCTCCATCACGCGCGAATCGAACGCGCCGGGGCGGCGCGCGAGCACAGGCTGAGCGCTCGCATCGGCCCAATGCAGAAGATCGGTGGAGGAGGCGAGGCCCATGTAGTCCCGTTCCTTACCATCCGCGTCGGTACGCGTGCCGAGGTAATACATCCACCAGCGGCCCCGGACTCTTTCCGGCAGAATCGCGCCAGACTTGGTCCACTTGGGTTCCAGGTTCCCTTGTAGGCAGGCAAGATGACGCCCTTGCGATCCCAGTGAATCAGGTCGCGCGATGTGGCGAGGCACAACTGCGCATCGTGGCCGTTGTAGCCGGTGTAGGTCAAATAATAGGTTCCGGCGATGAACACCAGGCGCGGGTCTTCCACGCCTCCGCCGATTTCGTAAGGAGCCTCGGGCGCGAGAACAGGTTGCTCCCGGATCTTGAAGTGCAGACCATCGGGACTCTCGGCATAGCCGATGCGCGAGATCATTTTCGCGTCGGTGGCGCGGAACAGGAGCACGGTCTTGCCATGAAATTCGACTGCCGTGGGATTAAACGTGCCGGTCGAGGCCCAGGCGGGGCCGGGCTCCAACACGGGTTTGTCGCCGAGGCGCGACGCATCCACCACGATCTGCGCGGAGGCCTGGAGCAGTAGCAACAAAACGAGAACTGAGGCCTTCATTTCTTGGCCTGGGAGATTCTGGTCATGTGCTCAGTGATCACGCGCCACCGGCCCTGCCGTTTGACGGCGACCCAGGTGCACTTGATGGCGAGCCCTTCCCCAAACCGGTCTATCACCACGGCCGTGTCGCCGTTCAACCGAATCATATCGTGAACAACCTCGAAGGGTGCAACGGGGCCGGCAAGGATCCTCTCAATGAACTCCGCCCGGTTGGATGTTGCGCCGGAGGTCCAGGTAATGACGAAGCCTTCGTCGAGGATCCGTTCGAGGGTCTCGCGGTCGTGTTTCACCTCCGCGTCCATCCACTGTTGGTCGAGCGCCTTCAGTTCCAGTTCGGCCGTCGCCGCCGGTGCTTGAGCTCGCGCTGCCAAGCCGAGCGTAATCGCCAACATCGCCAATCGAGCCGTCATCATGGGAACCAATTTTATATACTTTCGAGATGCTTCACAGAAATGCCGCGTTCCTGCTTCTTTCCGCCGTCGCCTTCGCCGCGAAGGTGCCCACCATCGACCAGGCGCTGAGCACTCAGTCGGTCTCCGCCGCGGAAATTTCGCCCGATGGAAAATATGTCGCTTACACCGTGACGCAGGCCAATTGGGACGAGAACGACTTCATCACGCAGATCTGGGTCGCCTCGACGCTCACGGGCGAGCGGTACCGGCTGACCACCGGAAAGAAGTCTTCGAGCGGGCCGCAGTGGTCGCCTGATTCCAAACGCATCGCGTTCACATCGGATCGCGACGGGAAGCGGCAGATTTACTTGATCTCGCCTACCGGCGGCGAGGCGTCCGCGCTGACGGCCGAAGAAAACGGCGTGGGTGGATTCGCCTGGTCGCCAGATGGCGCCTGGATCGCGTTCACGTCGAGCGGCCCTGACCCGAAGTGGAAGAAAGACCGTAAGGACAAGTACGGCGAACTCGACGTGATCGGCGGAGATTATACGATGAGTCATCTCTGGCGCATCAAGGTTCCCGCGGAGATGCCTTACGACGCGAAGACTCTGCCCAAGCCGGAGGCTCTCACCAAGGGCGACCAGCTCACGGTCTCGAGCTTCTCCTATTCTCCCGATGGCTCGCGGATCGCGTTCACGGGCGCTCGCGATCCGGACCTGGGATCGCAAGGCACGCAGCAGATTTACCTGCTCGATCTGGCCGACCTGCATGTGCGTAAACTGCTCGACTCGGGCGGGCCGAACAGCAATCCGAAATGGTCTCCCGATGGCAAGCAGATCGCCTACGTCACGGCTAATGGCCAGGAATTTTACTTTTACGCGAATCGCTATATCGCGGCCATTTCCGCCGACGGAGGCTCGCCGAGAATTCTGACCAGCGAGTTCGACGAAGACCCGAACCTGATCGATTGGTCGGTCGACGGTATCTATTTCACGGCGTTGCAGAAGACGGCTGCGCACGCATTCCGGGTCGATCCGTCGTCGAAGGCGATCAAACGGATCAGCGGTCCGGATGTGTATCACCTGAACGGCGTGACCTTTACGAAGGATCACCGCGTGATGGCCGGCACCGGGGCGATGCCGAATCATTTCGCGGAGATCATCACTTCGTCCACGTCGGATTTTGTGCCGAAGATTCTGACCGACGTCGCGGCGCAGTACAAGGAATTCGCGCTCGCCACGCGCGAGGTGGTCGAATGGACCTCCTCCGACGGCGGCGCGAAGATGCAGGGGATTCTGATCAAGCCTGCCGATTACGATCCGTCGCGGAAATATCCGCTGATGGTGGTGATTCACGGCGGCCCGACGGGGGTGGACACGCCCATTTTGAGCCCGGACCGATACTATCCCGTGGAAATGTTCGGAGCGAAGGGCGCACTGATTTTGAAGCCGAATTACCGAGGCTCGGCGGGCTATGGCGCGAAGTTCCGAGCGCTGAACGTCAGGGATCTGGGCACGGGCGACTACGCGGATGTGATCTCGGGCGTCGATTCGCTGATCGCCAAGGGGTTGGTGGATAAGGACCGCGTCGCGTCCATGGGCTGGAGTGAGGGCGGCTATATCTCGGCGTTCATCACCTGCTTCAGCGACCGGTTTAAGGCCGTCTCGGTCGGCGCGGGCATTTCCGATTGGATGACGTACTACGTCAACACCGATATTCATCCGTTCACGCGCCAGTATCTGAAGGCTACGCCCTGGGACGATCCGGAAATCTATCGGAAGACATCGCCGATCACCTATGTGAACAAGGCCAAGACGCCGACCCTGATCCAGCAGGGCGATCAGGACAAGCGCGTGCCTCCGCCCAATTCCTACGAACTGTATCAGGCGCTAAAGGATCGCGGCGTGCCGGTGAAGCTTGTGTTTTACAAAGGCTTCGGGCATCCGATCAATAAGCCGAAGCAGCAGAGGTCGGTGATGGAGGAGAACTACGCGTGGTTCAGCAAATACATTTGGGGCGAGGATAATTGATATAAGCGGATAATCTCAGAACATTGCAGAATATTCCCGAGTCTGGGGCTGATGTAGGGTACTTTAGTTCGGGACTCCTAAGGCATCTTCCCTAACTCTTAGGTAATCTTGTCAATCCGAAGTAGATCACTTATTCTGGGTCCCTGTGAGCGCCCCGAAGACATGCGGTTATTGCTTTCGGTCTCTATCGCTTATACAGCGATTCTCGCGGGTGAACTTCTGTTCCTCTTTACATGAGGATCTGTACCTTGAAAGGCAAGCAACACTTTCGATCAACCGCATCCTTAGCTTGACAAGCCAAGAACGGGATAACGCATTGTTTTTAGCAGGCTACGAATGGCACTTGCTGTCGGAGCTGACATCCGTCCGTGCGCGAACGGAAGGAGTGCCCAGGCAGATCCTCTCACCGTTGCGCCAGGCTACGCTTCACCCTGTTGATTCGGGCGGCACGCGCATGCAGGAGCCGCAGCCGCTCGATTTTGTTCCCTCATGCCCGGCATATCCCTGTTTTCCGGCCGACATGCGACCGGAGAGTTCCCAACTGGCTGCCGATCAAGGGTTGATCCCTGAGGTATCGAAGAAAGAGTACTGCCCTTGGCCACAGAATCGTGCCGGCAAGAGCCTACAACAAGAGGACAGCGTGCTTCATGGGCGGGTTGTCGCGGCTGAGATGCGGGCGGGCTTCTGCCTTGGGCCCGCCGGATTGATTCAGATCCTGACCGCCGTCGTAGTTGTAAGAGACGAGGTTGTGAAAGACGGAGACTTCATGACGCAAAACCCAGCGGCGGATGGAACCATCGACTTGGCCAGCCTTCTCGAAACAGTAGGGCGCAGCATCATGACGGTGAATGCGGACGCAGTTCCAGGGGTGGCAGCCGTTGCAGTTTCCGCACCGAAAGTGGCGAGAAGAAAGGCACCCTCCAACACGCGCCGTGCTTCTGGCCGAGTTGGGCAGTCCCTGCGCCGCAGCGGCACCCACCTGGCGGATGATTAGCGGATGGCGTACCCGCCGTCGACCCGAATTGTCTCGCCGGTAACGAAGTCCGATGCCCGCGAGGCCAAATAAACCGCAGTCCCAGCAATTTCCTCCGCTTGACCAAACCGCCCGGCGGGCGTTCGCATCAGGATTTCGTCATTCATGGGCATCTTGCGGACGGGAGCCGTCATGTCCGTTTCAATCCAACCCGGCGCGATCGCATTAACTTGAATATTGTGCGGGGCGAGCTCAATGGCCATGGACTTGGTCAGCTGAACGATCGCTCCTTTCGCTGCGCTGTAAGACGGAACCAACCCGGATCCAAAGAACGAATACATGCTCCCGATGTTGATAATCTTGCCGCCTTTATTTGCAACCATTGACCGGGCAGCGAGCTTCGAAAGGAGGAAGACCGCATTGAGTTGCGTCTCGATCACGTTGTCCCAAGCTTCAGGGGTTTCGTTCAACACACCGCCGCTTAACGAAACGATGCCCGCGTTATTGACCAGGACGCCGATGCTGCCGAGTTCGTTTTCGACCCTGTTGAGCGCTGGCTCCAACGCGGCGCGATCGGTAACGTCCATTTTGAAGGCAATCGCCCGTGCGCCGATTGCCTTTAATTCCGCGAGCACCCGCTGGTTCTTCTCCTCGTTTCGTCCAAGCACGGCGACGGCAGCCCCGGCTCCGGCCAATCCGAGCACGATGCCGCGGCCGATCCCTCCGTTGCCGCCAGTCACGACGGCCACTCGGCCGGTCAAATCGAACAACGCAAGCGTTTTCGTCAAGGAATCCTCATTTCTAGTGTTCTGAGCAGCGGGCCGCTCCTAGAGTACGCGACTTGATTCGCGCCCGACAACTGTTTCGTAAAGAAGCGCCTCGCGACTTTAGTAACATCAACCTGATGAAGCTCTCTCGCTGGATCGCCGTGACGGCGGGTATTGGCATTGCGGCCGCGCTGCTGGCTTATGCGTCCAAGACGGATGGCATGAACGTGATCACCGGGCAGAAGGCGTTCACCAATACTGCCTCACTCCGTCCCGGTTTGGCTCGCAAGATCACGGCGCAGGATCTTCCGCAACCGAACGCCCCCGGGATTTTTTCGCGGCTCTCGATGTATGCCACGGTCGGCTTGGGCAGGAACGGCGCGCGGCCGGAGAACGCTATTCCGAAGGCGCCGGCCGGATTCAAGGTCGATCTTTTTGTCTGGAGCGGCCTCATGATCCCTCGGCAAATCCGAAGGGCTCCGAACGGCGACATCTTCATGGCGGATACGGGCGCGGGAACGGTTCGTATCTACCGCGGCATCACGGCCGAAGGCAAGCCTCGGGAATCCTCGGTGTACGCAAGTCTGCCAGCCGCGTTCGGCATGGACTTTTATCCGCCGGGGCCGAATCCGCAGTGGGTCTATGTGAGCAACACCACCATGGTGGTGCGCTACGCGTATAAAAACGGCGATCTGAAGGCCAGTGGAGAGCCGGAGAAGCTGATCTCAAACATTCCGGGCGGCGGACACTCCACACGCGATCTTGTCTTCTCCAAAGACGGCAAGAGACTGTTCCTGGCGGTGGGATCGGCGTCCAACAATAACGACAATCAGGCCGAATTCCGCCGAGCCAACATCCTGGAGTACACACCCGAGGGCACGTTTCTAGGCATCTATGCGGCTGGCATTCGAAATCCAGTGGGGCTCGCGGTGAATCCGGATACGGGCGAGCTGTGGGCCTCCGTCAACGAGCGCGACAACCTCGGCGACAACCTGGTTCCGGATTATGTCACGCACGTCGAGCGCGGTGGCTTCTATGGTTGGCCGTGGTTCTACATCGGAGGCAACCAGGATCCGGCGCATGCGGGAAAACATCCTGAGTTGAAGAACAAGGTAATCCTGCCCGACGTTTTGATTCAGGCCCATAGCGCCTCGCTTGGCATGACTTTTTACGACGGCGAGATGTTTCCCGCCGAATATCAGGGCGATGCGTTTGCGGCTGAGCACGGATCGTGGAATCATTCCCAGGGCTCGGGCCGGGAGGTGATCCGCATCCCGATAGAGAAGGGGCGAGCGTCGGGCGTCTATCAGGACTTCCTCACCGGATTCACTACCAATGGAACTTCCTGGGGTCGGCCCGTCGGAGTCGCGGTCGCCTCGGACGGCTCGTTGCTTGTGACGGACGACGGTGCGAAGGTGATCTGGCGGGTAAGCTATCAGAGCAACTAGGAGTTGCCGCCGGAGACTCCGTCTTCATGGCGTTTCACGAGTAGGATGGAGACATCATCCTCATTAAACTCCGGGTTTATCAGCGATTTCAGAATAGACATCGTTCTTCCCGACCTGTCAGCCAGAGCATTACGCAATCGGGCTTCGGGATTCTCGCCGGAAATCGAATCGGTCAGTCCGTCGGTGAAAACCAGGAGAACACCACCAGGGGAAAGAAGAGCCGTGCGGGCTTTGTATGCCGCCTCGCGAAATAATCCGAGCGGCATACCAGTAGCTTCCAGCTCTATCGTAGGTCCGGAGCCAACAAGAATCGGGGCGTTGTGGCCGGCGTTCACGTAGGTCAATTCTCCCGAATCGCGACTCAGCACGATGAAAACCGCCGTCGCAAAGCGATCGCTTGGACTGTAACGGCTCAGGTGCCTGTTGATCCGCTGAGCCAACATCAAGGGATCGGCCTCAAAACTCGCGCTGCTTCTTACCAGGGCCTGTATGTTCGCCGCCAGCAGCGCCGCCGGCATGCCTTTCCCGGACACATCCGCTAACGCGAAAAGCGTTCGGCTTCCCGCAAGCTCGATGACGTCAAAGTAGTCGCCGCTCACCTCGCGGAAGGGCTTATAGAACGTCTCCAACTCGTAGCCCGGCAGCCGGTCCAGCTTTTCGGGTTGAAGGGTCTGCTGGATCTGTCGCGCGGCGATCTGGTCGGCTTCCAGTTGGGTCTTGCGGAAGAACTCCGAAGTCAGCATCCCGTTCATCAGCCAACTGCCGATGAGGTAAATCAGCCACACACTCGCATAGAGAAGCATTCCATGCGGCCACATCACAGGCCACACCAGAGAGCGCGTAAAAATGCAATAGACGGCATATCCCTGCATCAGGATCCCGACCCAGGTGATGACGCGTTTCCACTTGGGCATCTCGCGGGTCCAGTCGTAACGGGCATACTGAAGGGCGCGACGAAGAGGTCTGGTAAACCTTTCAAGTCTGGCCTGGAAGGCTCGAAACGGCATTGCCTGGAGTCTATCAAGACGCAAGGCCTTGCGAATCACTCACGCCCTGCAGACTGTGGTACATTGAGAGAGGTCGTCGCGGATCAGCGACAATACCCTAGGATATTTATGCCAAAGTTGAAGACCCATAAGGGTGCGTCCAAGCGGTTCAAAAAAACGGGCACCGGCAAAGTTGTTCGCCAACACGCGTTTGCCCGCCACATTTTGACGTCCAAGACGCGTTCCCGCAAGCGGCGGCTCGGCAAGAGCGCGGTGGCCGATTCCACGAATCAGGGCGAAATGCTGCGCATGCTGCCGTATTAAATAGACTTCCCTCGTGTGGACAGTGCGCATGCACGTGCCTGATCCGCCGGAAATAAGGAGATAAAAACGTGCCAAGAGTAAAACGCGGTACCAAGCGGCGTGAAAGCCGCAAAAAGACACTGGCCCTGGCAAAGGGCTTTTTCCTCACCAAGAGCAAGCTGCATCGCGCCGCTCAGGAAGCGGTCGAGAAGTCGCTGCGCTACGGCTACGTCGGACGCAAGCTCAAGAAGCGCGATTTTCGCGCGCTGTGGATTGTCCGCATCGGCGCGGGCGCCCGGCTGGCCGGTATGTCCTACAGCCGGTTCATGGACGGCCTCAAGAAGGCAGGCGTGACGCTGAACCGCAAGGTTCTGGCGGACATGGCGTACAACGACGCTCCGGCGTTCGCGGCTGTTGCGGCGCAGGCCAAGGCGGCTTTGGAAGCCGCGGGAACTCCTTCTCCGAAAGCTGCGTAAGCCATGTCCGTTCCTGAAGCGGATTCCTTATCGAACTTAGAGGAGCGCATTCACCGCGCGGTGAAGCTGGTGGCGCAACTGCGCGCCGAGCGCGACGCGGCCATCGCCGAACGCGATGCCGCCCGCAGCGGCGCGGGCGCGGCTCTCTCTGAAATGCAGAAACTGCGCGACGAAGTGGAAGAGCTGCGCGCGGAGCGCAAACAAGTCCGCGGGCGCATCGAAAAACTGCTGGGCCAGATCGATCAGTTAAGCGAATCCTAAGATCTCCAGGAGGGGCGATGGAACGAAAGACGGTGAAGGTCACCATCTTCAACCAGACGTACACCCTCGCCGCGACCGAGGAGGCTGGCGAAGTGGAGGCCCTGGCGCACGCGGTGGATGAACTGATGACCAGCATCGCGCAAAGGGCGGGTAACGTGGACCATCAACGCGTCGCCGCGCTGGCGTGTTTGCACCTGGCGGACCGCGTGCGGTCGATGGAAAAGGAACTCGCCGAACTGAAGGATCGCGTGGAGGAGAAGTCGAAGCAGTTTTCGCTGTTGCTGGACGACGCGATCAGGTAATCCCCTGGCTCACGCCAGGGGTTGTAACCCCGCCCGTGAGGGCGGGGATCATTCCAATCGATCATCTGATGTACAAATAAAAGATGCAGCGCAACGCACTGTGGGCCACCACTGCCATGGTTGAACACCCCGAGCGCGAAGCCGCGAGGCGTCCGCCGCCGAAGCCTCGAACATTGCACGAGAATCTTGCGTATTCCGGGTAATGCTTTCCAAAAACCTTCTGGCTGCGCTCTCCTTGGCTGGCTTGTTCGGCCAGAAAATCGATTTTCAGGGTGACGCTCCCGCCGTGCGCGAGATGGCCGCTTCTTCCGCCCGCGAAGTTGAGGCGTTTTTCGGCGCTCCCTTTCCTGATCCGATCCATTTCAAGATCGCCGCCAGCCGCGCGGAGTTCGATGCTGCCGCGGCGAAGTTCGGTCTCAGCCCGACGCAGTGCTGGATGGTCGGCATGGGCACGGGCGACCTGATGGTGCTCCTTTCGCCCAGCGTCTGGACGAAACAGGCCTGCGAGCACGATCCCGCCGATTCTGAAGCCACGCGCCAGTTGATCACGCATGAGCTTGTTCACGTCTATCACGGGCAGTTCAACTCGAGCCGCGATTTTTCAGGGATAGACGATCTGGACTGGTTCGTCGAAGGCGTGGCCGTCTTTGCCTCCGGCCAACTGACCGAGAATCGCCTCAAGCAGATGCAGCGCGACAAGCTGCCGGATTCGCTCCAAAAGATCTGGACCGGGCCGAGCCGCTACGCCAACGCCGGGACGCTGGTCCGCTACGTCGACCGGAAGTGGGGCCGCGACACGACGGTCCGCCTCCTGAAGGCCCACAGCACGGCCCAGGCTCTGGCCACACTCGGGACCGACGAAAAATCTCTGCTGGCCGGATGGCGCGGGTCGCTGGTTGCTCGATGAGCCCGCGCCCTCAAGACTAGCTCGCTACTGGCAGTGAATCGTGAATCCGATTTTGTTCGAAACCGGATTTGGCGATTGAATGTTGATCTGCACCCACCCGCTGAAGTTTCGGAACTTCGGCGTGTTGGCCCCCAGCCGCCAGGTGGTGATCACCGGAACGGACCGATTCGGTGCAGGCAGGACGATGGATCGCGACGGCCCGGTGGCGCCATCGCTGCGGCTCGTGGTGTAGACCACCTCGGCCGCCTGCGTGCCGATCACTCCCCAATCGAATTTCAAGTCTACCGGGCAGGCGCCGGTGTACTGATGGTCTCGGGCGAGCTGCCCGTTGGCCGAAAAAGCCGACCCGCCGACTCGAACGCCGGCGTTCAATGCCGTCGCCATCGCCAACAATCCTAGAACTGGCAGGGCGAACGTCAGGATGGACCTCATGGAACCTCTCTTCAATGTGATATATACCCCTCTCTCTCAAATACGCAGCGAAATATGCCAAGCCGGCTCGCAGGGATTGTGGCATGCTGGTGTTTCTATGAGAGACCCGGAGACTATCGAAGAAGAACTGGTGGCGATTGGCGCCATCGCTGACGACTCCACGAAACTGGAGCGTATCATCGCCTGGTGCGCATCGCATCCGGATGAAGTGCCGTTCGCGCTACATCAGCTCTTGAGCAGGCGGGAGAAGCACCGGCCTTAGGATCGTGAATCCTAACGCTGGATCGCGGCGGGTGCCGCGATCGCTTGCACCTCCGGATAGAGCGGAGAAGGGATGTTTGGCGGCAGTGAACTTCCTGCCCCCTTCAGATACGCATCGAAAAAGCTCGACACGCAGTACGCCGTCACCGCGAGCTGGCGGCGCCCGTCAAGTCCGAGCATCCCGAACGTCCGAAGTACGCCACGCACCAGCTGGCTCTTGAGCAGGGCCCCGTCGTCGCTGAACATAAAGTGATTCGTCCCGCGAATCGAGAGCCGGAGCCTGCCATCCGGCGGCAGGCGATCGTAGACGGATTGGATATCAGCTTCGAAGCGGCGGACTTCCTCTGGAGATGAGAAATCGCCCTTGCCGCTGAGTAAGAACAGGAAAGGCTTGTGGATGCCCTCGCGAAGCACGCTCCCGAACAGGGCTCCATCGATGTCCACACCGGCCGTGCATCGAGGGTCCTGTGCACAGAATTTCGCCGATGTCGCGCCGCCGAACGAATGGCCGAAGACACCCACGCGCATCATGTTCAACCGGCCTGCGAACTTCTCATTCTCGATGTTCCAGCGCTCCAGCCGTTCGAGCACGTGCCCGATGTCCGCAGTCCACGCATCAAGGAGGCTCTGAGCGCGGCGGTTCAGCTCAGGGCCGGAGACTGCCTCCAGATCGTTCTCCGGCGCGCGAGCCACGGTGCGGCCGTCGGGGAAAACCACCAGATGCGTGAGGCCCGGAGCGTCGAATCCAACGACAAAATAGCCGTGACTCGCCAGATCCTCCGCCAGCGCGGAGTAATTGATCACTTCGGCGGATGCGCCCCCGCGCATGATCACGACAGGGTATGTGCGGTCGCGTGGAGATATGTCCGCCCATGCCTCGCTATGTCCGCGCACCTTTCGCGTAATCTCTCGTCAAGAGCCTCAAGACCGGCCCCAACGCGTGTTCGCGCGGCGCGCGCATCCAGGGCGGCATATAGTCATCTGGCGAACCCGGTGCGGCTGCCGGATACCAGATCCAGATCAGGAGCTCTTTTCCGATCTGATCGTCGAACAGCCCGCGGCCGACTGGGAACGGTCCGCTCGGCGTGGGGAGCGCGAGCTCGGTACCGCGCTCCAGCCAAAGGGCCGAGACGAGCGCGATAACTGCGACCAGGCCCACAATAGCGAAGATCGCGAGAATCCGGGATGTCTTGCTGGCAAAGCGGACCATATCCTTTGCAATATAAAGTAATTTATCACCGCTTGTCAACAAACCGGCCGGCAATCACCGCCGCGGCGATCGCCACCCAAGACAGGAAAGGAACCGCCAGGAACGGGAATGCGGTTTCGCCAAGGGCGGCCCGAATGCGGCGTAGGCGTAAATTCCGACCGAAGCCAGCGCGACGATTAGTATCAGGACTGAAACCATCGATCCGCGCCCTCGCTTTGCCGCCACGAGCAGCCCCACGAATGGCAATAGCACCCAGCCGCCGAAAAGTGTCAGCAAAAGCGCGGAGGGATTGCGATGCCCCACGAGCAGCATCAGCCCCAGGGAGGCTGCGGCGCCCGCCACCACCGCGATTTCCGCCGCCACCCGCAAACCGTTCCTGCCAATTTGCGCCGATCCACTTTCATCCGATGGCATGATCGGATTCTCCCGCACATTTAATGAGGCGACGCCGGACCCGGTAAATGTGCGCCGGATTTGTAGCATCGCCTCGCCTGAATGCCCGGCTACTGGGCCGGCTTGGCGAACCTGCTGTCTTCAATCGGCACATTGGCCTTCACTTCGGTCAACTGGATCGTGAAGCGGCCGTTGGGGCGCGAAAGCGTCCAGCGGAATGGAGTTTTCACCCCGTTGACCTCGCGGTAATCGGAGTAGTCGATCTGTGTCGGCATACGGCCGACAGGCGTGTCGGAGTAGCGGACAATCCGGACCAGCAGGTTGGTGTTCGCGTCGAAGAAGAAGCGCACGGGAGGCTGGCCCTGGCGCGAACCGTTGAGCGAAATGACGTCCCTGTCGCCGATCTTATCGGGTCGTCCGGCACGGAGCTGCGGAAAGATTTCCTTCATGCGAAGCGCGAGGTAGAACTCGGAATCGAGGCTGGAGGCGAGCGATTCAGCGGGCGACATGTCGCTGGCAGGACGTCCGGAGGAGCCCATCCAGCCGGCCTTTCCGTCGAACGCGGTGTAGCTTTCGCGGGGGCCCATGTGTGTGACGGTGATGCGCATGTTGGGGGCTTTGGTGTAGACCTCGATCGGCATTTCCTGGCCCATCGCAGTGATGGAACCCTTGCCCACGCGGGTGGTGACCTTCTTCATCGCATCCGCTCCGCCAAGCGCGGAGATGTAATTCTCGATCACCGAATCGGCCGTGGGAGGCGTAGGGCGCGGTCCGGCGGCGGGCGCTTCGGCGGGCTTCGGCGCGGCGTCCGTTTCCTGCACGGGCGGGATTCCCATTGGGCGCTCCGATCCACGATGGCAGGAGTAGCACGTGACGCTTGTCTGGCCGCGGAAAGAATTCTTGTTGATGGCCATCGTCATGGCGATCATTTCGCGCGCCGTCTTCTTGGCCCGCTTATCGTCGGCTTCAAACTTGCCGGCGACGTGGCAAGTGTCGCACTGCACGCCGAGCGAGACCGAAATGTACTGCATGGTCGGCATGAGCTGGTCGGCGGGCGTGCCTTTCAGTTCGATGATGTTCTTATAGGCCTGCTCGGCGGTCTTGACGTCGGCGGTCTGGGCGAAGAGCCCCACGGCGAAGGCGGCGGCTAGAAAAAGTCGATTCAGCATGTCTATCTTTTATACCGCGATTTGGTTTATCGCGGCACGGCTTCGCCCGTTTGTCCGAGCGCGGTCTTGGACAGCGTAGGCACTTTCGTATCCGCATCCAACTTGGGCCGCCGCGTGTGCCAATCCGTTGCCTGTTGATACGCGTGCGCCAGCGCCAGCACGTTCGATTCGGCCAGATTCGGTCCGCTGATCTGCAGGCCGATGGGCATGCCTTCCTTGGAGAATCCGCAGGGGATGCTGATTGTTGGCAGACCGTAATCGTCTAACGAGCGGGTGTTGCCCGGCTCCGGATGACGGGCGCGGGTGTTTGCCAGGCGGCTCAGATCCTCCTCAATCGTCCAGGGAAGATGGCGGATGGTCGGTGTGATGAGCAAGTCGACGCTTTGTTTCTTGAAGACCTCGTCGTCAACAGTGCGGCGAACCAAGCGCAGCTGACGCCACTCGCGGACATAGTCGACGGCGCGCTGGCCTCCACCGGGGCCTCCGCCGAAGGCTCCCCCGCCGCCGGGATCGGAGCTGACGAAGCCGTTCCCGAGCGCCTCGCGATAGACACCGCCTTCGCTGTTGGCTCCCGTACCGAGAATCGACGGCATCTGGATTTCGTGCGATCCCTTCGTCAATTTGTTGAGCACCGCGATGGCCTGATCCACGGCCGTCGCGACATCGTCATCGAGGCCGTCGTAAAACATCGGCGGTATGCCCAGGCGAAACTGCGCGACCGGCGCGCCAATGGTCTTGGAATAATCGGCCACAGGGTAATCGATGCTTTGCAGGTCATAAAGGTCGTAGCCGGCGATGCACTGGAGAACCATGGCCGTGTCTTCGGCGGTTCGCGCGATAGGTCCGCAGTGATCGAGCGACCAGGTGAGCGGCACGATCCCGCGAATGCTGACGCGCCCGTAAGTGGCCTTGAATCCTGTAACGCCGCACATGGCCGACGGGGTGCGGATAGAGCCTCCCGTATCGGTACCGAGCGCGGCGAAACAATCGCCAACGGCAACCGCGGCGGCCGAGCCTCCGGAAGAACCTCCGGCGATGAGCGCGAGATTCCAGGGATTGCGAACGGGTCCGAAATAGCTGACGGCGGAGGTCGCGCCCGCGGCGAAGATATGCATGTTCGCCTTGCCGACGATCACCGCGCCCGCGGCGACGAGACGCCGTGCAACCTCGGAATCCTCGCTGGGGATGTAGCCCGCCAGCGTCTTGCTGCCGGCCGTGGTGCGCGTGCCGGCGATGTCGATGTTGTCCTTCAGGCCGATTGGGATGCCGTGCAGAGGCCCTCGTGGATGCTTCTCCTTATGGAGGGTCTTGGCCTGTTCGAGCGCTCGCTCCTGCATCACTGTGATCCAGGCGTTGGTCTTCGGATTCAGCGTCTTCATCGAGGCGAGGCACGCCTCGGTCAGATCGACGGGAGAAAATTTCTTCGCGCGAATGCCGTCGGAGGCCTGCTTTAATGTCAGTGAGAGGAGTTCGTTAGCCACCCGTCTGCTCCGATGCGTTCTTCGACAGCGTAGGAACCTTCGTATCGGGCTGCAGGGGTGGTTTACGCGAATGCCAATCCGTCATTTCCTGATATGCATGCGCCAGCGCAAGCACGTTCGCTTCGCCGAACATCGGTCCTGCGATCTGCAGGCCGATGGGCATGCCGTCTTTCGAGAATCCGCAGGGCAGGGAGATGACGGGCAAACCGTAGGCGTTAAACAGGCGCGTATTCTCCTCGGGATCGGTGCGCGGCGGGGCTTCTGCGGCCGGGCTCGCACCGCGTCCACCTCCACCTGCCGCACCGCCACCTGCCGCACCGCCGCCTCCTCCTCCGCCCCGGCCTCCACCGCCGCCGGATGGCGTGATCGCGAGCGATTCCTCGACGGTTTGCGCGGGGTGACGCATGGTCGGCGCGATGAGAACATCAACGCCCTGCTTCACGAACAATTCGGCGTTGATCGTGCGGCGGATGAGTTGCAGCTCGCGCCAGCCGCGGATGTAGTCGACCGCTCGCGCGGTGTCCTGCGTGGTTGGGAGTACGCGCGCGGTGGAGGGTTCGTATCCGCCGCCGTTCACACCGCGAATCCCTTCGTGATACGCCGCGATCTCGCCAGGAATGCCAGCGCGAAGCAGCGACGGCATGATGACATCATGAGAGCCCTTGGTTATCTTGTTCAGCACCGCGAGCGCGTCGTCGATGGCGCGTGCGACCTCATCGTCCAAATGGTCGAAACACTGCACCGGGATGCCGATACGGTACTTGACGACGGGCGCGCCGATAGCGGCGAGGAAATCGGGCACCGGCTTGTCGATGCTATCGATGTCGAGATGGTCGTATCCGGCGATCTGCTGGAGCAGAATCGCGGCGTCTTCCACAGTGCGGGCGATCGGCCCACAATGATCGAGCGTGTAGGAAAACGGAATGATGCCGCGCAGGCTGACGCGCCCGTACGTCGGCTTGAATCCGACCATGCCACAATAGGCGGCGGGGATACGGATGCCTCCGCCAGCATCGGTGCCGAGCGCGGCGAAGCAGTTGTTCATCGCGACCGCGGCGGCGGAACCGCCCGATGCTCCACCAGTGACGCGTTCCAGGTTCCAGGGATTTCTTACGGGCCCCCAATAGCTGACCGAGGATGTCGCGCCTGCGTCGAACTCGTGCATGTTTAGCTTTCCGACGATCACCGCGCCCGCTGCTTTCAAGCGGCGCACCACCTCTGCGTCTTCGCTGGGAAAGCGGTATTCATAAACAGCACTCGCTCCGGTGGTGCGCGTACCTTCGGTGTCGATGGAATCTTTCGCTCCGATGGGAATGCCGTGCAGTGGCCCGCGCGGAGTCTCCTTTTCCAGATCGCGTGCCTGTGCCAGAGCCTTTTCGCGCATCACCGTGATCCAGGCGTTGGTCTTTGGCTGATAGATCTTGATGCGATCCAGGCAAGCTTGGGTGAGATCGACCGGGGAGATCGTCTTTGCGCGGATGCGGTCGGAGGCTTGCTTAAGCGTGAGCGAGGCGAGGTCGTCGGAGGCGTCCGCCCATCCAAGGCGCGATGCGGCGGCCGCGCCGAGACTCGCGGCGAGCCACTGGCGCCGGGTAGAGAATTCCATGAGCCGTTGTACCGCGTGGCGGAGAGACGTGTCAACCGGTCGCGCTATGGAGGCCATCAAGAAGCCTAGAAGAGATCCTGAAGACGGACACAAACGGATTTTCGAAGCAATCGAGGTAGGACAGGCGGTTTCGCTTGTCGTGCATCTTCTAGTTCGTCAGGTTTGCCAATAGTTTTTCTATATACTCCGGCGAACCGTGGAATATGCTCACCGGAGCGGTGCGATACACCAGCAACTTGCGGTACAGAATGTCGTCCATAGCCGCGTTAACGCCCCATCCGGCCAGGTAGCTGAGCTTCAGATCGGCGTCCGTATTCAGCGGCGAGCCCTTGGTCCACGGGGCGAGGTCGTTGGCGCTCCCGGCGTAGGTCGAAAACAAATCGAGCAGCGAATTGATGCCGATCTCCCGCAGAGATTCGCGCACGCGGGCGTGATCGTCGCGATTGAGGCGTTCCAGCGCTTCGTCGATGTTGATTTTCAGCGGCTCCAGTTGGCCCATGAAGACCATGTCGTAGCCTTCGCCATTCCGGGTGTTGGCCCAGATCGTTCCGTAAGGGAAAGCCGCGAAAAATGTAGCCAACTCGCTCTTGAGCGTCGGCTCATCGGTTTCATAAAGGGGCACGTACAGCGTGAACATGCCGCCTGGATTCAGGTGGCTCTTGATCGATTCGAAATACTCCTTCGAATAGAGCGCGGCGGTGCCCTTGATGAACACGTCCAGCGGGTCCGATGCGATAATGTCGAATTTCTCCGTGGTGGTGAGCAGGTAGTGGCGCGCGTCATCGAATTGGATGTGCGTACGCGGGTCCAGGGCCACACGATAATCGGCGTCGCCGAAATATTTGGTCGAGGCCGGAGGGATCAGCGGTTCGATCTCGCAGATGGTGATCTTCTGAATGCCGGGATAGCGCGTGAACGTTCCCGCGGAAACGCCGGCGCCGAAGCCGATGCCCAGAACCGATTTAGCGTTGGGATGCAGAATGGCGGGCAGATGTCCCACCATACGCTGCAGCTTCATGTCGTAGGGTTCAGTGGTGGCCTCCACGTGTCCGTTCACGTTGACGTAGATTGTGTGATTAGGCCACTCCGTAATCGCTACCGAGGAGTTGATCCCCTCGCCCGCATAAAGAATCTTCGACTGGCCCGCGTTGATCGCCATGCGGCGCCCGTAGGCGATCAGGTCGCCGGGCACCGGATCGACCGACCAGGCGAGCAGCGCGGCAACGCCCAACGATGCGGCCAGGCCCGCAATTCCGGCTCCCGATCGCCGGAGGATCGGGAAGAGGACGATCAGGCCGCCGATAGCCGTGGCGATCAGCAGCGCGCGCTGGGCGTTCTGTGACCCGATCTGCGGGATCAGAACGAGGCTGACGAGAAGTGCTCCGGCGATGCCGCCCAGGGTATTGGCCGCGTACACTGCGCCGGCTGTTCGTCCGGAATCTTCGCCTTTACGCGACACGGCGGCGCAGGCCAGAGGAAAGCTCGCGCCCCAGAACAGCGTCGGAGGAAGAATCGCCAGCAGGCAGCGCTTGAGATCGAGATAGTACATGCGCCAGGGATCTGGCGTGGTCAGCGCGTTATCGTTCCAGAACGGCAGAATGTCGACGATCATGTACGCGGTCCAGGCGAAGCCCGCCAACAGCAGGATCTGGCACCATCCGAGGGCGAGCTGAGGGCGCACTTTCTTGATGAGCCACGATCCGGCTCCGCTGCCGATGGCGAGGCCCACCAGAAACACCGCCAGAATGATCGAAAACACGTACACGGTGCCCAGCAGCAGCATGCCGAGCAGGCGCGTCCAGACGACCTCGGCGCCCAGAGCCGTAGTGCCGGAGATGCCGATCGCGAGGTAGATTGGCCATCGCGGAGCGTCTTCGGACATGGCCGCGTCGGGCTGCGCTTCCGGTTCGGCAGCGTCCTCATGGGGCAGCCTGGTGGCAAGCAGGAACGCTCCGCAGGCGACCAGGATATTGATGGTCGCGGCGAAATACGTCGCCGTAGCCATGTTGTAAAGGCGCAGCAGATAGAACCCGGCGGCGAGGCACCCGATCACCGCGCCTGCCGTATTGCCCGTGTACAGATAGCCCCACCAGGAGACGCCAGTGGCCCATCGCACGATCGACGGCAGCGAAGCGCCCATCAGGATCGTCGCCGGCAGCATGCAGAGCGCGGCCAGCACGCCTCGCCAGAGCATGCCCGGCATGCCGTGCTCGGCTCCCGCGATATAGAGCCGGCTCAAGGAAGGGATCGCCATCTGTACCAGAACGGCCAGCGCTGCGATGCCGAGTTCGATACCTGCGTAAACCTGCAACGGATGCTGCGTCAGACGCAGACGCGGGAACCAGATGCTGCCGATGCAGAGGCCTCCCATGAACGTCGCGAGCAGGATGCCCAGCGAAACCGACGTCGAACCGATGGCGAGCTGCAGCAGCTGATACCAGACGACTTCATAAATCAGCGCGCACATGCCGCTGAGGGAGAAAAGAATCAGAAGGAAGATCAGCGCAGGCGTGCTGCGCGTTGGGGAGGATGCAATAGTCAACGATAACTCCAGGCTCCGAACAGGGTATCGTAGCACACAGCCTCAATTTTTCTTAGTTCCGCGGCTCACGCCAGGGATTGGGGCCGCTTCAGATACCGTCCGACCACCGCGTCGGCGGTGCGCCAGGTCAGGGCAAGCACGGTCAGCGTGGGATTGCCGGATGCGTTTTGCGGAAAGGAGGACGCACCCAGCACGAACAGGTTCGGCACGTCCCAATGCTGCTGATACGGGTTCACGACCGTACCTTCCGGCGTCGCACCCATGATCGCGCCGCCCTGCAGGTGGGTGCTCTGGTAGCGGGTCGCGTCATAGTGGCCCAGGCCGGCGAACGGGGTGATTTCGCGAGCGCCCATCGCGCGGGAAATTTCCACCGCTTTGGCCGTCATGAACTCCGCCATGCGGCGCTCGTTGTCCCGCCAGTCGAGCGTCAACCGGAGCAGTGGATCTCCATGCGCGTCGCGGTAACGCGGATCAAGGTCCATGAAGTTGCCGCGATAGGCCAAGTGCTCTCCGGTGAACGTAATTCGGCCCGTGCGGTCGTACCAGTCCAGTGCGGCTTTCTTCCACTCCGATCCCCACCGGGCCTTCGCGCTCCGCGGAACGACGCCGAAATTCGCCATCGGGCGGAACCCATAACAGACCGTGTTAATTGCCCCGCCCCGTAGGAACGGCAAGTTGGAGTGGTCGAACGCGTCGGCGTCGAAGTCACCCGTCGCGACGCCGGCCGCTCCGGAGCCAATGAATCGATTGAGCGGCTTGTCGAAAAACACCGTTGCCGCCGGCATCGAAACCTGATGCGTCAGATTGCGCCCGGCGTTGCCCCTGCCGAGTTCCGAGAGCAGCAGGAGGCGCGTGTTATTCAGTGTCCAGGAGGCCAGAAACACGATTTCCGCCGGTTGGAAGCATTCCTCGCCGGTCGCATCCACATACGTGACGCCGCGCGCCCGGCCGCCGTCGACGGTAATGCGGCGCACCGACGCCCCCGTGCGCAGCGTGAAGTTCTTGCGGCGCGCAAGCACCGGCATCAGCGTGTTGGTGGGCTGCGCCTTGGCGCCGATCATGCATCCGTACCGCTCGCAATAACCGCAGTACGAGCATCCGGCGCGGGAGACGCCGTCGGGATTGGTGTAAGCCTGGCTGGTCGTGGCCGCTGGCATCGGGAAGGGATGATAGCCCAGCGAAGCGCATGCGTCACGGAACAGTGCCGCAAGGTACGGCATTTTCATCGGAGGCGTCGGGTACTCGGCGCTGCGTGGTCCTTCGAAAACGTTGCCCCCTTCTATCCGCTGACCGCGAAGGTTCCCTGCCTTGCCGGAAACCCCCATCAGCCGTTCGGCTTTGTCGTAGTACGGTTCAAGTTCGGCGTACGTGACGCCCCAGTCGCGGATCGCGTGATCATCGGGGAGCCGCTTCGCTCCGTATCGTTCGACGGTTCTTGTGAGCAATTCGAACACATCCGGATAGTAGCGGTAAGAGATGCCGCTCCAATGCTCGCCCGCGCCTCCCACGCCCGCTCCGGGCAGGAAGGAACCATACTGGCGGACCGGCAATGCGGGATACTTCTCGCTGTGCCGCAGCGTAACAGTCTCACGCGCGATGTCCTGCATCATGCGCAACCGGATCGCGTAGTCCAACTCGTCCATGTTGTCGCGGTAATCCGAGGTCTTGCGCGGACCTCCCCGTTCCAAAATCAGAACCTCAAGCGGCGCCCGCGTCGCCAGCTCTTTGGCCATCAGCAATCCCGCCCAACCGCCTCCGACAATGACCGCGTCCACCGGCGGCAGCCGTCTCATGGTTCGTCCTCGCTCGGCCGCACCTTGCGCCCCATCACCTGTTCCAGACTGGCGGGTTTCGGACGGAATGCCCTTCCGTGATGCGTGTCGACCTCGTCGAAATAGCCCATTCGGGGGCCAGGGAATCCGATCAACTGCCAACCGATGAGGTCCGCGTTTCCGCCGTGCATCGGGTCGCAGAACATGCCCTCGATCGTGTGGGTGCGGAGGAGATCGAAAAAAACGGAGCGTTCCATGCCACGGAGGCGCTCGTCCTGCTGTTGCGGCGTGAGCGTACGAAAATCGGCGCCCAGAAGAGCCAGCCCTTCCCGGTAAATCTCGCGCGGCGGCGCCTTGCCTTGATACCCCAACTCGGGCGGTCCTTCCTCGAAGGGCGCTTCGGCGTACCGATACCGGCCTCGTCCATAGGGTCCGGCGAGTTGACGGTCGATGTAGATTATCACGCCGGCCTCGTTTGCCCCCGGCCCAGATTCGTCCGACGGGAAAATACGCGCAGCCGCAGCCGCGATGATGAGCGCCTCCGGCTCGGTGAAGAAGCGTAGCGGCACGCGGATCAAGCGCCCTTGCGCCATTCCGGGCATCCGATCGAGCGTGTAGACGATCAGGCCGCCCACGGTGACCGTCAGATAATCGCGACGCTTCATGGAGAGGCTCCGAGAACCTCTGGATTATACCGCTTGCCTTAGAATCGGATCATGGACGGTTTTTTGACGGTGGGAGTGTTCGCCTCCATGCCTGTCGAGCACGGTTTTGGCTTGAAGAGTTCGGTTCTTCCTCCGGATCTGGCGGGTTTGCGGCAGATTCACTCCGATCGGATACTGGTTGCCCAGGAGACGGGCAACTGCGGCGATGGCGATGCACTGATCACCGGTCGTCCCGAACTCGCCGTCTCGATTCGCACGGCCGACTGCTACCCGATTCTGTTGGCGGACGCACGTACGGGAGCCGTCGCAGCCGTACACTCCGGATGGCGAGGCACGGCCGCGCGGATCGTTCTCAGGACGCTGGAACGAATGAATCACGAATTCGGTACGGAGCCGGGCGATATCCGCGCCGCCATCGGTCCCGGCATCGGTGCATGCTGTTACGAAGTGGGACGGGATGTCGCGCTCCAGTTCGGAATCGATGGCGGAAGGGCACATCTGGACCTGGCGCAGGAAAATCGCAGGCAGATGGAGCGCGCCGGAATCAGGCCCCAGAATATTGAAGCGCTCGGCATCTGCACCTTCTGCGATGCCGAGCGCTTTTTTTCCTACCGCAGGGAGAAGGAGAAAGCGGGTCGGATGACTTCTTTTATCCGGATTGTCAGGCCGCGCTGACCAGCATCTCGTCGAAATTCTCCGACGCGTCGCCGGCCTGGTTGCGGTCCGCCATTTCCTGGCACTGGATGCAGAACGGAGTCCACGGCACCGCGGCCAGCCGCTTCGGGCTGATGTCTTCCTCGCAGTGCAGGCACACTCCGAACGTTCCCTCGTCGATGCGGCGCAAGGCCGCGCGCACGTTGCGGAGCAACTGCGACTCGCGGTCCAGATTACGGATCGCCAGTTCGCGCTCGGCGGCGTGCTGCACTTCGTCCAAAGCATCCGGGCTTTTCTCGATGGCGATTCCCTCGCGATTCCGCACGAATGCAATCAGCTCCGCCTGCTTTGCCTCCAGGATATTTCTAAATTTGTTCAACTCACTCTTTGTCATGGCTGCCTCTTGTCTCTTCTCTTGTTTTATTTTTTCTTCGTTCTATCTCTATCGTTCGTCCGCGTCAAATCCTTAGACGCTCGGACCAGGAAAAAGGTTCAGTTTCTTCAATCCGTTTTTTGACGACGGTTTGCTTTTTTGGCTCCGAATCACTTCGATGCGAGAAGGATTCGCCCGGGGAAGGTTGGCCGGATGGCCAACGCCGACAGGGATCTTACGGCCAAGCTATTCGCAAGTCCGACGCCGGGCCTCCACCCGACGCAATCACTGCTGTCCCAAACTGCTTCGCACAGCATATCATAGCAACGTCGACTTTTGCAAGCAATTAAAAGGCCAATCTTTTCAAGGCCCCAATCGGGCTCTTGCATCTCAGCCTATGCATTGTCCTCCTATCGGCCCCTACCGGGCAAATCATTACGGACCGGATGCTTTATACTGTTTGAGGAACCGGTCAAAACTCTCAATTCTTTCTATAAGCTGTGAAGAATCCCGCCTCAAGACTCGCGCTTTTCCTCACCTGTGGCGTGACGATACTTGCCGGATGCGCCCTGATCCCGTATGCCGGGATCCAGATGGACGAGGCGCTGTTCGCGGGTCCATATTACCAGCCCGTGTCAAGAGCATTGCGCCTTCGGGTGTTCCATCATGACATTCCACTGATGATTATGAGCTATATCGGGACGCTCAAGACCCTGATTTTCTGGCCGCTGATGGCCCTCTTCCGGTCCGCCTTTCAGGCCCATCCGCACTGGGCAGCCTGGGTTCTGCGCCTTCCGGTGGTCCTGGTCGCGGCCCTAACCGTATGGATTTTCTTTCACTTAACGGAACGCTCCGTCAGCCGACCGGCGGCCTTCACGGCGGCTCTGCTGCTCGCCTCCGACCCCACTTTTCTCCTGACAAACACCTTCGACTGGGGTCCAGTTGCGCTCGAACATCTTTTGCTTGTGACTGGCTGTTTCTTCCTGGTCAGATTCGCGCAGGAACGAGTTCCGAGGGATCTCCCGCTCGGGTTTTTCTTTTTCGGACTCGCTCTCTGGAACAAGGCCGTCTTCGTCTGGGCCTTGGCCGGGTTGATCTGCGGCGCGCTGTTCATATTTGGACGCGATGTGTCGAAAATGATCACACGGCGTCATTTAGCCACAGCCACAGCGGGGTTTCTGCTGGGATCGCTTCCGCTCATGATTTACAACGGCCATCGCCGGATGGAGACGTTCCGGACCACTGCTCACATGGAGCCGAAGGCCGCGCCTGGCAAGTTCATTCATGTCCGCAGCGCGCTCGGCGGCTATGGTCTTTACGGGTATATTGTCTCGGAAGAATATACCGATCTGCCCAAAACTGCTGTATCGCTGCGCGGCCGGGTTGCAGCTTACCTCC